>Ga0172371_10005233_pt1 | contig 19323 bp, 19 predicted proteins | sample Lak12m_FD_114543 | JGI IMG/M metagenome (GOLD analysis project Ga0172371, IMG submission 114543) | Freshwater microbial communities from Kabuno Bay, South-Kivu, Congo - kab_022012_12m | ecosystem: Environmental > Aquatic > Freshwater > Lake | place: Democratic Republic of the Congo: South-Kivu...
CACGCCCTTACCAACAACCCGGGGGGAACTACACAGGGCACACAACTTATCCATCAACGCCTGCGTGTGCAGCCGGAAGTGGCGATCGCCGATGGACTAAAGCTCGTCATGCGCTTCGATGCTCTGGAAAAGAAGTGGGGGGACACAACTGGTGGCAGTTCTGCTGTTCCTACTGACCCAAAATATGATTCCTCTGATCGTATAATAGTGGCTGATACTAGTCTTCAAGAGAACATCGAGTTCGAGCGCGTCTATGTGGATTTCAACACGGGCATCGGCAAGTTCATGGTTGGTTATCAAAACTTCGCCGCCTGGGGAACCGCCTTTGGTGATACCCATGCCACCCGCCCCGGTGTGAAATACTTTTTGCCCCTCGGTGATGTTATCCTGTTTGGTGCCATTGAAAAAGCCTATGAAAATAAAGCGGTAATGGACGGCGATGCGGAATACTATGATTTAGCTGTCATCAAAAAGTTGGCAAACGGCGAAGCCGGTATCCTTTGGCAGTATGCTAGGATCGCCCAATATCGTGTTTTACTCTTTGATCCACCTGATGATGTAGCTAATTTACGAACAATCAACGCCTTTTTGCCCTACTATAAAGGAACCTTTTTAGATGGCGATGTCTATTTCGAGGCGGAAGGCTTGTATGCCAAAGGAAAGGTCGCATTCGAGGATATTCCTGCTGGTTTCCCTTTCCCGATTCCTGATATTAATATGAAGGGTTATGGCTTATACGCTCATGCCAAGGCGAATCTTGCGCCCTTCTATGTTGGCGCGATGGGTGTCTATATGAGCGGCGATGATCTCACCACTACTGATCTGGAAGGTAGTTTAGCGGCGGATTTGGGCTTTGGTAAGGCTTTTGCCCCGACGCTGATGATGTGGAACGATGAGTATTTGACCATAGCTGGAAATTACGCGAGTGCTGATGCTACTGTTGCTATGACCCCCTACATCGACAACTGTAAATTCTTCTACCTCTATGCCGGTTGGAAGCCAACTGCCAATAGCGATCTCAAAGTTGCCTTTGCCACGGCTAGCGCCAACGAAAATGCCGTGGAGAATCAGGTTGGCAAGGCTTACGGTAGAGAGATGGATGTCGTCTTCACTTACAATGTCTATGCCAATTTGCAGTATCAAGTAGGCGCTGGTTACTTCTGGGTTGGCGATTTCTTCAAGGGTGCTGACGCAAGCGCTAAAGTGGGCAACGACTATCTCATCTATCACAAGCTGATACTGAACTTCTAATTCTTCCCCCCTTTTCCCGTTTTGCGCTGGTTTCGAAACGGGATAGCAAGGGCGAGAATTAGCCTTTACAAGGCGGGTGGATTTTCCCACCCGCCTTTTTTATATCCGCGCGGATTTGGCTTTAAGGTGTTGTAGGCGCTTCCCTTTAGCCTGCGTAGATTTTGGGATAGCTTTAGGGTGTTGTGCGGGCGCGTTTCATCGCGCCTAAAACCCTCTGGATTCCCGCTTCCGCAGGAATGACGACTATGAACTAGATTCCCGCGGGAGTTTCCGTGCCAATGGGAACGGGAATGATGTTGGCAAGGGGGGCGCTGCCCTTTTATTTTGACATTTCCCCAGCGATGATTTACCCCGCCACCACGCTTATCTATAAGGTCTATGCCAATGATCAAAAGGTATTCCCGAGAGGCAATGAGCAAAATCTGGTCTGATGAAAATCGTTACCAGAAATGGCTTGCCGTAGAGATTGCCGCCTGCAAGGCAATGGTGCAAGCGGGGCTGGTTCCCGCTGGTGCCCTGGAGAATATCGAGCGCTTTGCCCAAAGTGCCGAGGTAATCGATGTAGGGGCGATAGAAGCCATCGAGAAGGTTACCAAACACGATGTTCTTGCCTTTTTGACCTACCTTGCCGAACATATTGGCGAAGATGCACGCTTTCTGCACTTGGGGCTTACCTCTTCGGATATTTTGGATACCTCCTTTGCCCTTTTACTACGGGAAGCGGGGGGGCTTCTCGATGCCGATTTGGTGCGCCTGCTCGAATTGCTCGAGGCAAGGGCTTGGGAGTATAAGGAGACTTTGATGATCGGGCGCTCGCACGGCATTCATGCCGAACCGATAACCTTTGGGTTGAAGTTGGCGCTCTGGCACGAGGAGCTAAAAAGGGGGCGAGGGCGTCTAGGACGGGCGTTGGAAGGTATCGCCTATGGTAAGTTTTCCGGGGCGGTGGGAACATATTCGTTCGTTACCCCCGCAATCGAAGAAGATGCCTGCACATTTTTAGGCTTAAAACCCGCACCAATCTCTTCACAAATAATTCAGCGTGATCGTCATGCCGAGTTTTTTTGTGTCTTGGCGATAATCGCTTCTTCCCTCGATAAATTTGCCCAAGAAATACGCCTTTTGCAGCGCACCGAGGTGCGGGAAGTGGAGGAATTCTTTGCCCCTGGTCAGAAAGGCTCTTCGGCTATGCCGCATAAGCGCAACCCCATTCTATCGGAAAACCTCTCCGGACTAGCGAGATTGCTGAGGGGATACGCCCTAAGCGCGCTGGAAAATATCCCGCTTTGGCACGAGAGGGACATTAGCCACTCTTCCGTCGAGAGGGTCATCGCCCCGGATGCCACCATCGCGTTGGATTTCATGCTCGGGCGCTTTTATGGAATAATGGAAAAGCTAATCGTCTATCCCCAGCGGATGAAAAAAAATCTAGAGATAACCAATGGTGTCATTTTTTCCCAGCTCGTGATGCTCAAACTGGTAGAAAAGGGCATTTCTCGGGAAGAGGCTTATGCCGTTACCCAAGAAAACGCGATGCGATGCTGGCAGGAAGGGGTGTCGCTGCTTGCGTTGTTGGAAAAAGACCAGCGCGTGGCTTCTCTCCTCGATGGACAGGAGCTTAGGGATATTTTCAACCCCCAGATGTTCCTTAAGTATGTCGATTATACCTTCGAAAGGGTCTTTGGAAGATGAGAAGGAAAAAATTGGCACATCCTCTGCTTTTGTTGTTGTGCTTATTATTGCTCGGCAACGGCGGCTGCCAAGAAATCAAAAAATACGCCCAGATTCCCCGAGAAAAAGGGATATCCACCACTTACCGCCAAGCCTTGGGTAAATGGACAAAAACGGGCAGCATCTATTCCGCCTTCGAAACACGGGCGCTAATCCATTCTACTTACCAGAGTGAGGAGTTCAGGAAGGCATACGCCCAGGAATATGCCAGAGTCTATGATTTGGATTTACCCCAAGCCACCAACATCAGTAGGGATAAAGCAAGGGGGGGGAACCAAACGAAAGCAGCTTCCCCTCGGGAATTTTTCTTTTATGCTTACACCCCCGTAGCGGGGGCAAATGATTTCGATAAAGCGCAATCATCTTGGCGGATATATCTTTTACTCGGCAAGGAAAGCCTAACACCATTAGAGATAAAGCTGATCGAACCGATAACCCCATCTTGGGAAATATTCTTCCCCTATATCCAAAGTTGCTATGGGAAATTCTATTCGGTAAAATTCCCCAACAGTAACAATATCGAGGCAAGTACCACCCCGCTCGAGCTCGTATTCGTCGGTCCCCTCGGAAGGCTTACCCTAGTTTGGTAGAGTCCGGGGGAATGATGGGTTGGTGTCGAAAGGCATTCCCTGCCATGTATGGTTAAAGGGAAGCGCCTACATTTACATTGCCTTCCCCTTACGACAACCGCGGTGCCATTTTTCTCATTTACCGACGCAAAAATTGGCAAAGATCCTATCCAAAATCTCTTCATTATCGACAACATTGGTGATGCTGGAGATGCTTGCCAAAGCCTCCCGAATGTCCTGCGCTATCAACTCGGCAAACGCCCCTGCCTTTAAATTGGTGGCGGCTTGGTAAAGAAAGGACGACGCCCCTGCGAGTGCCGCTTGGTGCCGAGCCTTGGTGATAATAACCCCCCTTGATGTTTCTGAGGAGCCACTCTCCCGAAAATGGTGGATAATTGCCGTTTTTAGCTCTCGAATCCCGCTGCCGTCTTTTGCCGAAATGGAAATTATCTCTCTTCCGGGGGCTATTGCTGCCGCTTCAGAAAGGGGAAAGGCGGCGGGAAGGTCGTTTTTATTTATGACCACTAGGAAATCCCTAGAGTCGATTTTCTCTGCAAGCTCCTTATCTTCTTTAGTCAGCGGTTGCGAGCCATCGAGTAGAAAAAGAGCAATATCGGCAAGGGCAAGGCGCTCCCATACAAATTCTATTCCCGCTTTTTCCAAATCTGTCGCTTCCCCACGAATACCCGCTGTGTCGCAAAGGCGTATTTCCCAGCCTTCATGAAACATCGCCTCTTCGATGAAATCACGGGTGGTGCCGGATTGCGGGGCAACGAGCGCCCGCTTCTTTCCTAACAGGGCATTGAGCAACGAGGACTTGCCGACATTTGCCCTTCCTACTATCGGACAGGATATACCACTAGAAATCAGATGTCCTTCCCGATAGGTCGCGCTTAGGGAAGCAATTTTATCCGATAGCCCCTGCAATTTTGCCAGTAACATCGTCTCCGTTTCACCTTCGGCGAGGTCCTCACCGAAATCGAGGTGCGCCTCCACTTGGGAGAGGATTTCGAGCATCTCTTCTCTTATCTCCGTGATCATTTGGGATGCTTCCCCGCGCACTCCTTTTAGAGCAACTTCTGCGGCTAGCGGGGTGCGGGCAGCGAGCAAATCGCCAATTGCCTCTATCTGGAGAACATCGAAGCGCCCGTTGAGCAGCGCCCGACGGGTAAACTCGCCGGGGGCGGCAACCCTTGCCCCTAGCTCGATGATTGTCTCCAATATAGCCGTTAAGACCACCGGTGCGCCATGGGCGTGTATTTCTAAGACATCCTCCCCGGTGTAGGAATGAGGTGCCCGCATTAGGGTTACCAGCGCCACATCCAGAATTTTTCCCGTTTTGGGAGAAATTATCTCCCCATAATAGAGGTGATGCGAATGCAAAAGGGGAAGGGGGTGGTAGGGTTTGAAGATCTTGGTGATGATATTTTCGGCAAGGGCACCACTAACACGAACAACGCCAATACTGGCAATGCCCGGAGCAGTGGCAATGGCGGTAATGGTATCAGGAAACATGCGCTATAGCCCTTGCGGGAAGGGCGCTTGGCAATATCCTAAATTTTTTATCAACTCGGCAATTGGACATGACAAAAAACCCTTGTAGCGTTCATTCGGTGCCTGCCGCATATTTCGTCGTTTGTCGTCATTCCCCCTCGTGTTCACGAGGGTAAACTCCAGTGGGAATCCAGTACAATCAATATGAGAGCTTTGCATAATACAACAAGCTCACCAATACATCATTCCCTTGAGCGCGGGAATCCAGTATAATCAATACATTGACAGTTTGACGGGCAAGCCAAGAATGCTAAAGAATTAGTTGTTCAAAGGTCTCAATATATTAATTTGATGTACACTTAGATAAGCACTCCCATGATTACCATTCCATACATTACCTGGAATCGTTATCTGCCACTTTATTGATCTTCCCCTTGCCATTTGGCACCCCGGCGTCTTTTCTTTATCGGTTCGATTATCAAGATACGCTCGCTATTTTCGCCAACACTGCGGGTGGTAACATGCGGATTCTTTTCGAGTGTCATGTGGATTATTTTCCTATCGTGGGCGTTCATATTTTTAACGGTCAATTTCTTGTGGGAGCGCCGCACCTTTTCCCCCATGCTATTGGCAATGGCAACTAGGTTGCTGCGACGGCGATTTCGATAATTCCCCATCTCCACGACTATCGGTTTTGCCCGTTTTTCCTTATCGGTGGCTTTGCTGACGATATGTTGGATGGCATCTAAATTCTTACCCATTTTACCAATGAGAAGGGGATCCGAAGCGCCATCGATAATCAGGATGATGCTCTCTTCGGTAATTTTATAGCTAACACCTCGTTCTATTTTCATGTGTTTTAGAAGACCGAGGAGAAAATCCCTGCCACGATTGGCATATTCCCGCTCGCCTTCTTCGGATAACGAGATGGGCTGGGGATGGGAAGGGTCGGTGTTTTTATTGCTTCCTTTTGTGAAATCGACATCGAGTAACCTTGCCAATATGCGCGCTTTGCGGGCGCCGATTCCCAAGAAACCGGAAGAGGCATCGGCAAGTATTTCGATGCTCAGCTTTTCACGCGGAACGGAAAAATGAAGGCAGGCTTTGTTGACCGCTTCATCTATAGATTTTGCTTCTATTTCTATCACTTCTACCATCGCTATCCCTCGTGCTTAAGAAAGTTTTTTGTTTACATAGAGCTGCTGGGCAATGCTCAGAATGTTGTTGAACAGCCAGTAGAGCACCAATCCCGAAGAGAAATTCAAAAAGAAGAATGTGAATATCAAAGGCAAAAACATCATTATCTTTGCCTGCATCGGGTCGGGGGGGGGTGGGCTCATTTTCTGTTGAATGAACATGGTTGCCCCCATCAAAATCGGGGTAACATAATAGGGATCCGCTACGGAAAGATCGGTTATCCAGAGGAAGAAAGGCGCCTGTCGCAACTCGATCGAGTATTGTATCGCGTTGAAGAGGGCAATAAACACGGGAAGCTGCACCAAGATGGGCAGACAACCACCCATCGGATTGACCTTATGCGCCTTGTAGAGCGCCATCGTTTCCTGCCCCAGTTTTTGCTTGTCGTTTTTATATTTCTCTTGGATCTCCTTCATCTTGGGCTGCAATTCCTGCATCTTCTTCATGGAGCGATACGATATGTTCCCCAATGGCCAAAAGATGAGTTTAATGAGCGTTGCCAGGATGATTATGGCGATACCATAATTGGGAATGTATCCATGGAGGAACTTCAAGAAGACGAGCATCGGCGCCGCCAGCCATCTGAAAAAGCCAAAATCAACGGCATTTTCTAACTTGAGGTTTTGTTGGGAAAGGGCATCGTATTCTTTGGGACCAATAAAAAGGGAAAAGGTGGAGCTTACCGTTTCCTTGGGTGGCACCAGCAACTTGGTGCCGCTCAAGAGCGCGATAATAACAGTATTACCATCTGTTTCCTTGCTGAGGGAGACGCTTGCCAAATCAGGGTTGGGGGCGGCAATGGCGGCAAGGAAATACTTGCTCTCCCAACCTGCCCAACGGACATGGGGACCATCCATTTTTCCCGCTGCCACATCTTTAGTGGCAACCCGCTTCACATCCTTGAAGAGATAGTAAATTGCCCCAATATGCTCTCGTGATTTGCCGTTTTGCTCATCGTTAGCATACCAAAGCAAAACGGGCTGTTGGCTGAGCGTTACATCGGCGAGGTTCGTAATTTTCAGCTCCAATTCGATGCCGTAACTGTTGGGCTGGAAGGAAAATATCTTCTCCACCTTAATTTTGTCATAACTAGCGGTAAATACTAGCTGTTCCTTGCCACCATCATTTTTGCCGATGGTGAGCTTGTTGGTATTTACGGTATAGGTAAGATCATGAGGAATATTGATGGATGATTCCACGAAGGTCAGGGCAAGAGGCAGATGAGAATCACTCTTAATGGCAACCATTTCCAGAGGGTTTTTGCCCTCTGCCGTTTCTTGGCTATATTTTTTAAGTTGGAGGGAGCGCAAGGAAGCGCCCCTGCTAGAAAAAAGCGCCTTGTAAAGAGGGGTTTCCACCTCGATATCTTTGTCTGCGGTGAAGCGTTTCCCAGTCGCCTTTATAGGTGGGGAGGGCGGAACACCGCCGCCAACGGCAATGCTGGTAGGAACGGCTGGTTTTTCTGCCACCCCGCTTGCATTGGCAGCGAGGGCATTAGCGCCGGTTGTGGTGTTGTCTATTGGTGGTGCTGGCGGCTGAAAGAGGAAATGGTAGAGCATGATTACCGCCATCGAAAGCACCACTGCCAGCAAAGTCCTTTTTTCCATCAAGAAACCTCCGTGTATGTTTCCCCTATCGACGCCACTGGGGTGGGTCGTAGCCCCCTTCGCAAAAAGGATGACAACGAGCGATGCGCTTTATGGTGAGGAGAAACCCTCTAAAGAGACCAAATTTTCGGATCGCTTCTAAAGAATACGACGAACAGGTGGGATAAAAGCGGCATTGTGTCATCAGTAGTGGAGAGATGAACAACCGATAAAAACGAATAAGAGCTATGGCGAAAAGCTCTAGTAAGGTTATGATATTCTTGCCGATTTTGCGCATTTATTCAGAACTTCGAGAAGTTCGTTCCTAACCTCCTGATAGCTATCGAGGGAATTTTTCTTGTTAACAAGCACGATTGTATCCGTTTCGGCGGGAAACAAGGATTTATTGAGACGAAAGAACTCTCTCACGAGGCGTTTGATACGATTACGGCGGTGTGCCTTGCCATTCTTTTTACCGACAATAACCCCCATCCGCTTGAGGTGTCTTGTATTTGGGGAGATGATTACGACAAAACCGGGTGAGTAGAACCTCTTTCCATTTTCGAAAACAGCGTTAAAATCCTTTCTCTTGCGTATCCTTTCCGTTTTCTTAAAGGTTGTATTCAATTTTAGCGTCAAGACGGCATCGTTTGCTGCGCTATACCGCGAGTCTCTTTCTACCTTTTGCCCTTCTTCGATTTAAAACTGCTCTGCCGTTTTTGGATGCCATACGCACCAAAAAACCATGGGCACGTTTGCGTTTTTTATTGGATGTGCATTTGAGGGTTTTCTTCATATCGATGTATCCCCGATCCTAGATATGCGGGCGCGTAGAGCATAGGGCAGGGGAATTTGTCAAACCCTTATTGGCAAACGCCTTGGCGCCGTTGGCAGTAAAATGATGGGTTTCGATACCGCAGGGAAAACAAGGGATCTGTGTAGTGTAAAGCCCTTGCCTAGAGGATCCCGTATTCGCGAAAGCTAAAGTGCTGGTCGCGAGAGATGATGATGTGGTCGTGTAGGGAGATATCCAAAGCCTTGCCCACTTTTAGGAGCTTCTTTGTTATTTCTATATCATCCGCAGAAGGTGTTACAACGCCGGAGGGGTGATTGTGGACAAGGATGAACGCCGCTGCCCCTTGTTTGAGAGCCCCTTCGATCACCCGTCGCGGCTGGATGAGAACCCCCGTTACGGTGCCTTCCCCCAGTGTTTCTACCCCTAGCACCATATTCTTGGCATTCAAATAAATGGCATAGATGTGTTCCTCGCGAAGCGCACCCAGCCGCGCCCGCCAGTAATCGAGCAATTCCGTAGTGCAACTCACTTGTGGTTTTTCGTTTGTCCGTTCCTTTAGGTATAGGGGGATGATGTCTCGAATGAGTTTGATAAGTATGGTGGAGTTTCGAGAAATACCTTTGATACTTTGTAACTCGGCGCTCGGCGCTTCCAGAACACCCCGTAGGGAGCCGAATTTCTTCAGCAACTGCTTGGCGATTTCTTTTACCTCACGGCGGGGGATGGCGTAGAAGAGAACTAATTCAAGTATTTCATAGTCTCTTAGAACATCGCATCCCCCTTGTTGGTAATGCCTTCTCAAACGCTCGCGGTGCTCGAAATAGTGGGGCTTTTCCTTCAACATCGCCTCTTTACAAGAGAGAGTTCACAAAATCCCAATTGACTAGTTTTTCCATAAAAGCCGTGAGGTAATCCCCGCGTCTGTTTCGATAATCGATATAGTAGGCGTGTTCCCAAACATCGACGGTAAGCAACGCTTTTCGACCGGAGGCAAGTGGGGTATCCGCGTTAGAGGTTTTGGTAATGGCAAGGGAACCTTGTTCGAGAACTAGCCAGCCCCAGCCGCTACCGAATTGGGTAAGAGCAGCATTTTTGAACTCCTCGACGAATTTTTCGAAGCTTCCCCAGCGGGCGCTGAGCATCCCCGCAATCCTGCCGGTGGGTATGCCGCCGCCGTTTGGTTTTAGACAATTCCAGTAGAAGGAGTGATTCCAAACTTGGGCAGCGTTGTTGAATACGCCCGTCATTGCTACCTCCTTGGCACTGGCAAGAATGATTTCCTCCAGCGATTTATCAGCAAGCACCGTGCCGTCGATAAGTTTGTTGAGGTTATCGATGTAGGTTTGGTGATGCTTACCATGGTGAAAATCGAGGGTTTCGGGGCTGAGATAGGGCATCAGAGAATTCCTCTCAAAAGGTAATGAAGGGAGTGCGAACATTGTAAATTTCCTTTCTTTAGGGACTTCTGTCGGGACAATACCAGACAGTGGCAAGATAGTTACATCAGTTTATGGCTATTTTACAAGCCAGAGAAGACGAATCGGAAAAAAATGATAAGAAAAACAACTTGTTTGGTTTAGCCATTTTTGCCCTTGCTTTTGCCCATAAGAAGGGGTGAGGGCTGCCATCATTTTTATGCGGAGAAAATATCAACATGGTAAACGAAATCCAAAAGAAACTAACGGCGCTGCCCTTCGTTTCTCTGGAGCCACAAGGAGATACAGCTTATCAACGCTTTCCTGTGCTGCTCTTGTTGGGGCATAATCATCATGAACCATCGTTCGTACTTACCAAGCGCTCGCGATTCGTCCCTCAACCCGGTGATATTGCCTGTCCGGGCGGGGCAATCGACCCGCTTCGCGATACCCCCGTTGCTGCCGCTATTCGCAAGGGCGCTTTTTCTGTTTATGCTAAAGGCAGCGCCTTGGAAATGCACGATAACGATTTGGTAAGCCTTTTCGTCGCTGCCGCTTTGCGCGAAGCCAACGAAGAGATTGGGCTTGCCGCCGCTAATGTCGCCATAATGGGGATACTCCCTCCTTATAAACTGCGACTTTTCCATAAAGAGATCGTCCCGTTGGTAGGACAAATCAAAGGTAATTGGCAGGCACGGATAAATAGGGAGGTCGAAAGGATCATCGATATCCCCCTCTCTAGCTTTCTGAGCGAACAGGATTATGTGCATTTGGAAATCGTGCATGGGGATATGCATAATTTCTTCCCGGCGCTGGCGGTGTCTAACGGAAAAGGTGGCGAAGATATCCTCTGGGGGGCGACCTTTTTTATAATCCTAAAATTTTTGCATATATGCTTTGGCTTCGAAACTCCCGATTGTCTGAACAAGCGAAGAGTAACCCGCCACTTGGGTGAAAGTTACCTTTCCGGTTATGGTGAGAGCCGTTGAAGGGGGAAGGAGAGAGCACAAGGAAAGGTGAGGCGGCAAGGTAATGCCATCGAGAAACGGCGAGATATGTGTCCATCGCGTTTGGGGGAGCGCCTGATTAGGAGCTTTGGTGGAGAAGAAAAATGGTAGTCCCAAGGGGGTTCGAACCCCTGCTTCCGGCGTGAGAGGCCAGCGTCCTAACCGCTAGACGATGGGACCACATTCACATTTGGCTGGGGGACCAGGATTCGAACCTGGGTAGTAGGTGCCAGAGACCTAAGTCCTGCCGCTAGACGATCCCCCAACAAACGGGCGCCCACCTAAAGCATGAGCGAGATAAAAGTCAACCGATAAACAAAATGGTGAAAACACTAGAGTTTTTGAAAAACAATTTTTTGCTTTTCTATCTTTTGTCTGGGAAACGACATAAAATCGAAGCTTCGCTTTTACGATCTTCGTTTTTTCTTCATAGTCTTGGCGGCAAGGGCTTCCGTTAGCGAGGGGGCAATGACGCTCAAAGGATAGCCGATTTTCCCCCTAATGTTGGGTAACAGCAAGCGCTTCCTTTTTCCCATAGCCTCGATGATCGTTTTTGCACATTGCTCGACGGTCATTATCTTCCCTTTACGCTTAGGCTTTTTCCCGATGGGCGCCCCATTAGCCCCTAGCGAGCGTAAACCAATATCGGAGGCGACAAAATCGGGGGCTGCCACCAGTACATCGACACCGTCCTCTTTTACCTCGATGCGGAGGGAATTGAAGAAGCCAAACATCGCGTGTTTACTGGCAGCATATGCCGTAAGCATCGGGACGCCTACTAGCCCGGAAAGACTGGCAGTGGCAACTAACAAGCCTTTGCTTTCTATTAGATGAGGAAGCGCATAGTAGGTGCAATAAACGGCGCCTAGATAATTGGTGTTCATTATCCTTTCGAAAAGGGTAATATCCGTAATCTCTTCGAAGCGTGCCCACATTGCAACGCCGGCGTTGTTGATGAGAACATCGAGGCGTGAAAAACGCGCAACAGCGGCAGCGATGAGGCTTTGGCACTCTTGAGGGTTGGTAACATCGGTAACACAGACAAGGCATTGCGCTCCTAGCGCCTCCACTTCCTCCTGTAGCTGGGCAAGCCGAGGCGCGTTTCTGGCGGCAATCACCAATTTGGCTCTTTGCGCTGCCAGTTGCAAAGCCAAAGATCTGCCAATGCCCTCCGATGCTCCGGTAACAATGATTACTTTATCTGTAAAAATAGCCATGTGTGGTCTCCTCTATTTACATTTAGAGTATAAAACTTGTGCACTTTTTAGATATAAGCTTTCCCCTATTGTCAGCATTGTTTTTAGGGAAATAAAACAAGCCTTCCGTCAAGTCAACATATGGTAGTAAGGATGTTGTAGCCAAGCAAAAATGTCCCCTTTGCTAGTTACATCCAGTTATATCCGAAGAAAAAAGGCATGATGCTCATGAAAGAAGGAATAAAAAAGCCCCTAGTAAGAAGAGGCAACTTGGAAAATTCCCAAGCAGCAAAGACATCGGCTAAAGCAAGTGGCAGCCTCTTCATCGTCGCAAGCCCCATTGGTAACCTTCGGGATATCACCCTGCGCGCGCTCGATATCCTAGGGAAAGTCGCCTTTATCGCCGCCGAAGATACCCGTCGTAGCCGTAAATTGCTCAGTGCCTATGATATAAAAACAAGGCTAGTTTCCCTCGATCAACACAGCGAGCGCACCAAAGCACCCTTGTTACTAAAAAGAATCATCGCTGGTGAAGACATTGCCTATCTTGCCGATGCGGGCACCCCCGGTATTTCCGACCCCGGTTTTTCACTAATAAATGCAGCCCTAACAGCAGGGGTGCCCGTCGTGCCGATTCCCGGCGTTTCGGCGGCACTCACCGCGCTTTGCGTTTCCGGACTTCCTATGAATCGTTTCCTTTTTATCGGTTTTCTGCCTTCCCCGGACAAAGCCAGAAAACACGCCCTAGAGAATCTGCAAGATAGGGAAGAAAGCATCATCCTTTTCGAATCACCGCTTCGTTTGCTGGCAACTTTGAAAGACCTCTTGGCAGTCTGGGGGGAACGACAGGCTTTTGTGGCACGCGAAATGACTAAACTTTACGAGGAATTCCAGCGGGGAAGCTTGAGCGAGTTGATAAGTATCTTTGCCGCAAGAGGCATCATCAAGGGCGAGGTAACCATCGTCGTTGGTGGGAAAAAGGCAACAAAGAACCAATATCGAGCAGCGCTGTTGAAGGATATGCTGATAGAACTCACCGAACACGAGGGTCTCTCGAATAAAGAAGCGGTGCAAAGGATAAGCACCCAAATGGGCATCCCCAAGAGCACCGTCTATCGCCTTTCTCTAGACGCTAAAGGGGATTCAGGCAAGAAATCGGAATGAAAATTACTTTTATGAAAGTGTTTTGTGTGTTAGCGGGCGCCCAAAATTAGCCGAGGTATTAGCGATGGCAATGGCAAAAATTTACGATTTGACCGATGTGGTGGAAGTGCCAAGCAGAGTAAATGTTAGTGAAGAAGTAATTTTGGAAGTGATCAGAGAAGAAGTGGGGAAAATTGTTCGGGAGCACCTGCCGGAAATTGCTGCCAAGATCGTTCGTGAGGAGATAGACAAGCTAAAGGACAGCGTTTAGCGATGGCACGCTTCAAGGTATTTTCAATAGGGATAATCTGCTTCCTTACGCTGTGTTCTGTCGCCTGTGCTCTAATATTACAAAACCACGCAACTTCTGTTCCGGATAGGGTGCGTTTAGTGGCCGTTCTGCCTGTTGCGGGGAAAGCTAGCCTTCATGTCGATAACGCTGTTCTGCGCGCCCGTTTTATCGATGCCCTCTATGTGCGTGGCTATCCCAAAATTCCCGCAGATTTCATCGATGAAGTAATAGCCACCTCTGAAAAAGAGCATAAGGTAACGAATGCTACCAAAGAGGTGGCACCTAGATTAGATGACGATGGGGCATTCCCTTATCAGGAATGGCAAGAAGCACTTGGCGTCGATGCCTTTTTGTGTATCGATATCAAAGAATCCGAACTCGTCGGGAAACGATTCATCGCTTTCTATGTGCTCGAAGCGTCCCTGCGGCTTATCGATGCCCGCACAGGGGAAGAGCTTTGGACGAGTAGCTACCGCGACAGCGACTGGTTAATGGGTGTAAACAGGGCGCGCCTGCAAGTGGATAATATGGTTAATTACGGTAGAAGCTTGATGAACATGGTAAATTTTGGTGCTGGGGCTTTCCCAGAAAAAAGGGGATTTTAAGATGCTCTCTCCTTCCTGGCGTTTTCTAAACATACCCAACCTCTTGACTCTAACACGGGTGGCTGTTGCGCCCTTTATTGCTTTGAACATCGCTATGGGGCATTTTTTCAATGCCCTATTATTGTTGGCTTTGGGTGGCTTTACCGATTTCTTGGACGGTATTTTGGCAAGGCTTCTCAAACAGGAGAATCGCTTGGGTGTCTATCTCGATCCGGCTGCCGATAAATTGTTAATCCTTGCCTGCTATTTGGGCTTGGCAACAGCGGGGTTTTTGCCGATATGGCTTGCCGTTTTGATCATCGCTCGAGATATTCTAATTGTAAGCGGTGTCGTTTTTTTGAAGATTTTGCGAGTTCCCTTCAAGATGTTGCCGAGCAAAATCAGTAAAATCACAACTTTCTTTCAAATAATCACCGCCTTGTCTGTTCTGGCTATGGCAGTTTTACACTTTACAAGCGCTAGTATCCTCCTTTTGTTGTTTGTAGCAACGGCGCTTCTAACCCTTATTTCCGCACTAGACTACATCGCTATTGGCTACCGTGCTTATAAGGCACGATGTTAGAGAGCGGGCTGTCCTTCCTACCTCTGCTTCCTTCCCTTTTTGTTTGTAATGTCCGCTTTAGTAAGGTATCATTTTGCCCAATTTAGATTGGTAGAGTGGGGAGGGGAAAATGGTGGTTTTTCAAGCTAGCGACATTCTAGAGTTTGCAATGAGGATCGAAGAAAACGGGGCTAGTTTTTATCGCTATGCGGTTGTTTTTATGAGTAATCCCGAAGCGAAATCGCTTTTCGAGCGCCTGGCAAGAGAAGAGGATAAACACAAGGAACACTTCGCTTCACTGTTTCGCGATGTGGAAAAGGAGCCGCTCTCGGAGAGTTATGCCGGTGAATATGGGGAGTATCTTCGCAACTATGTCGATAACAACATCATCTTCAACGGCACGGCAATGGAAGCGGAGATGAAACAAATCAAGGATAAACTTGGGGCAATTGATTTTGCCATTCGTCGAGAATTGGATTCGATTGCTTATTACCAAGAGATAAAATTGCTTGTCCCCGCTAACAAACATGGTGTTATCGATGCGATCATTACCGAAGAGCGGAGGCACTTTATGCTCCTTTCCGAGGTGAAAGCCAAGCTCTAAAGGCAATGCTATATCTGTGGGTAGTTCCCCCTCTGTGCTCATTGCTTTTGATATAAACTTCTCTCTCGGACGGCTAATAAAGAATACCACCCATATCATAAAAAAAGAGGTTAAAGACATGGCAAGTGTTGTTGCGGTATCCATAAGTAAAGAAACGGGGGTTAGAAAAACCCCCTGCCCCCAAGTAATAATCAAGGAAAACTATGGCATCGAGGGTGATGCCCATGCCAGCTCGAAATGGCACCGTCAAATTAGCCTGCTGGGAATAGAAAGCATTAAAAAGATGGAAGAGCTTGGGATTAAAGCAGAATATGGAGATTTTGCAGAAAACTTAACTACCGCAGGTATCGAATTGTTTACCCTTCCTGTGGGCACTAGGTTAGTCATTGGCAAAGATGTTATTTTGGAAGTAACGCAGATAGGCAAAAAATGTCATCAGGGTTGTGATATATACAAGCAAGTTGGAAAGTGCATAATGCCCACCGAAGGTATCTTCACCAAGGTTATCAAAGGGGGCATCGTCAAGGCGGGCGATGCTATAGAGCAGCTATAGATTGGTATCTTCCTCCGCGGGCTGGAAGAAGATGATGCGGTTGCAACGGGGACAAAGTGTTATTGTGGTGCTACCCATCAGCTCGTTGTTCAATTGGGGGGGAATGTTCATAAAGCACCCGTGGCAGACTCCTTTGATTACTGGAGAAACCGCCAAACCCGAATGCATAACCTTGATGGCTTCGTATTTTTTTACAACATCAGGCGGCAGAGAATTTTTCAAGGTTTGCTGGATGACATTAAGATCTGCCAAATCGGCTTCCAACTCGCTGCTGATATTCTCCAATTCCTTCTTGCGTTGTTCATATTTTCGCAGGGACTCCTTATGCTCGGCTTCGCTTGTCATTAATTGTGCCTGAGCTTTTTCGATCTCATCAAGCGTGCCGATTATTTCCTCTTCGATGTTCCCGATCTTGGCATTCATCACATCTATTTCTTTGAGCAGCGCTTCGTATTCTTTGTTCGTTTTTACATCGGCTTGCTTGGATTTTATCTTATGTAATTCATCCCCCGCCCTGCTCAATGTGCTCTCTTGCTTTTTGTGCTTTTCCAAAAGCTCCTGCACAAGTGCCAAAGCCCCTGACAGCGTTTTTTCCTGAGCTTCGCGCCAATCTTCAAGGGTGGAAAATCTCGCTGGCATTGCGTTTTTCTTGATGTTGAGGGCTTTGATAGCACTGTCCGTATTCTGTAACTCAATCAGCTGGGCAAGTTGGTTTTCCACCTTTGCTCTCCTTCCTTAAACAAAAAAATGCACCGTGATTAACGGTGCATTTGTGCTTATTGCGGCAATTCTGCCGACTTTGCTTCCTGTTTTTCTTCTCTCTACACGAGCCATTGCTCTTATCGCCTATATTTGGTGGGCCCACCTGGATTCGAACCAGGGACCTACCGGTTATGAGCCGGTGGCTCTACCAATTGAGCTATAGGCCCCCTTGAAAAATTAGCGAGGGCGCCCCTATATCCAAAGCCTTTCCTTGTCAATCAGTTATTGGCAAGATATGGTAACAAATACAAAATGTTCCCATTAAATACGCTTTCATCACCAGGCGATATTCTCCCGATGAATAAACAAGATAACATCTCTGTTTGTCAGTTTGGGGAACGGCACTATTTTGCCTATGAGACTTGACAGATTAACGGTGGTGCATATGTTAGGCGCGCTTTGAACAACGGTGTAAATCCCCAAGACACCATAAAAAAGGAAAGGAGTATTTGCGAGATGAAAATTAGGCCGTTGCAGGACAGAGTCCTTGTTCAACGAATCGACGAGGAAGAAAAAACCAAAGGGGGAATAATCATCCCCGACTCGGCAAAGGAAAAGCCTATGGAGGGTAAGGTCATTGCGGTGGGACCAGGCAAGCTTACCGAAGATGGAAAGCTAATCAAGCTCGATGTCAAGGTTGATGACAGGGTGCTCTTTAGTAAGTATGCGGGTAATGAAATCAAAGTGGACGGTACGGAGTATCTGATTATGCGCGAGGACGATATCCTCGGTGTGATCGAGAAAAAGTAAAAAACTGTGAAGGAGGAAGTTGTAGATGGGTGCAAAGATACTGCAATATGATGAAGAAGCAAGAAAATCCATTCTCCGAGGGGTTAACGCCCTGGCGGATGCCGTTAAGGTAACGCTTGGACCTAAAGGCAGAAATGTTATCCTAGACAAATCTTTCGGCTCGCCAACGGTAACCAAAGATGGCGTTACGGTGGCAAAAGAGATCGAGTTGGAAGACAAGTTCGAGAATATGGGCGCGCAAATGGTGCGCGAGGTGGCAAGTAAAACCTCCGATGTGGCGGGTGATGGTACCACGACGGCAACCATCTTGGCACAAGCGATATTCCGTGAGGGCGCCAAGAGTGTGGCGGCAGGCAGCAATCCGATGGACATAAAACGCGGCATCGATAGGGCTGTGGAAGCGGTTATTGCCGAACTCAAAAAGCAAAGTAAGCCAACGAAAGACCAAAAAGAAATCGCCCAAGTAGGAACCATTTCCGCCAATTCCGATGAAACGATTGGCAACATCATTGCCGAGGCGATGAGCAAAGTGGGCAAGGAAGGCGTCATTACGGTCGAAGAGGCAAAAGGGCTAGAAACGGAGTTGGAAATTGTCGAAGGGATGCAGTTCGACCGAGGCTATATTTCTCCCTATTTTGTAACCAACGCCGAAAAGATGGAAGTGAACATGGATGATGCCTATATCCTCATCCATGAGAAGAAAATCAGCTCCATGAAGGACCTCCTGCCCGTATTGGAACCGATTGCCAAGATGGGCAAACCGTTACTCATCATCGCTGAAGATGTCGAAGGCGAGGCGCTGGCGACTTTGGTCGTCAACAAGTTGCGGGGCACCATCCATGTCGCCGCGGTGAAAGCCCCCGGTTTTGGCGATAGGCGCAAGGCAATGCTGGAAGATATTTCCATCTTAACCGGCGGAACGATGATCTCGGAGGATATGGGGGCGAAGTTGGAGAATGTAACCATCGAGGATCTCGGACGCGCCAAGAAAGTCATCATCGATAAAGACAACACCACCATTGTTGATGGTGCGGGTAAGAAAGCCGCTATAGAGGGACGTGTAAAGCAGATTCGGGCGCAGATCGAAGAGACCACTTCCGATTATGATCGTGAAAAATTGCAAGAGCGTTTGGCGAAGCTCGTCGGTGGGGTTGGGGTAATTCGGATTGGTGCCGCTACCGAAACAGAAATGAAGGAAAAGAAAGCACGGGTAGAGGATGCCTTGAACGCCACACGGGCGGCGGTGCAAGAGGGAATCATCCCTGGCGGTGGCGTTGCCTACATCAGAGCCCTCCCCGCTTTGGAAAAGCTAACGCTGGCAGGGGATCAACAAGTCGGGGCAAATATCGTCAAGCGCGCTTTGGAAGAGCCGCTTCGCATGATTGCCGCCAACGCCGGTTGGGAAGGCTCCATAGTGGTAGAGAAAGTCAAAGAGAAGAAGGGCGCCTTTGGTTTCAACGCCAAGACCGACACCTTCGAAGATATGTTGGTGGCGGGGATTATCGACCCCACCAAGGTTTCCCGCTATGCCTTACAAAACGCCGCTTCGGTGGCGGGATTGATGCTGACGACGCAATGCATGATCGCCGAAAAACCCGAAGAGAAGAGCGCAGCCCCCGCAATGCCGGGTGGAGGCGGTTATCCGGGAATGATGTAATCAGCTAGAAACGCTTGTTCACCCGTCGTGGCAAGGTAGTATCCCTTAGCCGCGGCGGGTTTTTTTATGGCGATGACGGAAATCGGAAAATAAAAAATCATGCCTTACCCCCCCCCCCCCCGCCCCCACCCCACAACAACCCCTCACTCACCACAACACGACGCCACCACTCGC
>Ga0172371_10005234_pt1 | contig 19320 bp, 17 predicted proteins | sample Lak12m_FD_114543 | JGI IMG/M metagenome (GOLD analysis project Ga0172371, IMG submission 114543) | Freshwater microbial communities from Kabuno Bay, South-Kivu, Congo - kab_022012_12m | ecosystem: Environmental > Aquatic > Freshwater > Lake | place: Democratic Republic of the Congo: South-Kivu...
GCGCTTATCGTGACCACGACCGCCGGCCTCATGGGCGCGGTGCTCTACCCGCTGATCGCCGACTCCTTCTCGATGTCGGCGGTAAGCTACGGACTGCTTTGCGGCTCGACCCTGCAACAGACCGGCATCGTGCAAGTGGCATCCTCACACCTGGGGGAAGCCGCTACGGCACTGGCCATCCCGGTGAAGATGTTCCGCATCGCCATGCTCGCTCCGATCACGCTGGTCCTGGCGGTGACCGTGACGTTCCGACCCGGGCCAGACAGCCGGGATTCGGCCCGCGGCGCCCTGGGTGAAGCGCTCAAGCGCGCCTGGTTCCTGCCGTTGTTCATAGCCGTGGCGTTGATCTTTTCCTTCTTCGGTCCGGCGTCGGCGCTGAGGCCGGATGTGGAGCCGTTCGCAATCCTGTTTCTATCTATGGCGCTCGCCAGCATCGGCCTGTCGGTGGACTTCAACTCGATTGTTGGCAGCAGCTCCAGGCCATTGATGGTTGGAGTGCTGGGCTGGGCGCTGGTGGCTGTGTTCTTCCTGGTGGTCCTGGTCCCGCTGCTGACCCTGGAGGGATAGCGTGAACCCGGGACGCTGGCTCCGTAACAAGAGTATCTTCCGCAAGACCTCGATCATCTTCGTGGTGGTATCGCTGGTGCCGATCGCCATCCTCGCCCTGCGCTGCCAGCAGGTGTACACCGAGCAGCTTGCCGTACTGGTGAACGGCGGGGTTATCACAGCCGAAGAGGCCGACAGCCAGGCTCACGGTATGATCGTCGAAGCCGTCACCTACGGCGGTTACGGCCTGCTCATAGCCCTGGTCCTGGGATATTTCTTCGCCAGCGGCATCGTCAGGCCGATACGCGCCCTGCAGCAGGGAGCCCGCCGGATCGGCGACGGCAACCTCTCCTACCGGGTCGCGACCGACACCGAAGGCGAGCTCGAGGAACTGGCGACTACCATCAACCAGATGGCCGAGTCGCTCCAGGCGCGCGAGACGGAGATCTACCGCCGCAACCGCGACCTTTCGCTGCTTTACAAAGTCGCACACATCATGGCGGAGTCGCGCGACCAGAGCGACCTGCTCAACAACGCCCTGGACAAGGCCATGGAGATAACGGGCTCGGCAACCGGTTGCGTCCTGCTGCTTTCGGATGAGGGTATCCTGGAGCCGGTGATCCGCAAGGGCTATCCCGAGGACGCCGAGCACGGCCTGGTGCGCGAGAGTTTCAAGCGCGCCGCCGAGATATGCATCAGTTCGGGAAGCCCATCCCTGATCGATTACCATGAAGAGCCCAGCCAGGCCGACGACGCCGCTCCGACCGCGATCGCCTGCGTGCAGCTCAAGTTCGAGGGCGAGCTGCGCGGCGCCATCTGTGTCGCCTGCGACCAGGAAGATTACCTCCGGGAAAAACAGTACCTGATCTCGGCCATCGGCAACGAAGTCGCCGTGGCCATCGAGAACGCCCGCCTGCTGGAAAAACTCGAAAGCCAGAACCGCGAGCTGGCGCTCGCGACCAGCGAGATCGCTTCGCTCATCCGGCGGGCGGAGGAGGAGAGGAGCTTCGGCATCCGCTATCAGAATCCGGAGCTGGTGCGCTGCTGGGAGCTCAAGAATTGTCAGCATACTGATTGCCCTGCCTACGATTCTTCCGAGAACCTGCGCTGCTGGCAGATCGCGGGAACGCACTGCAGTGAGGGCGAGGTCGCACCGGGCGTCTTCTCGCAAAAGCTCAAGCAGTGCGATAAGTGCGAGGTGTTCCTGGCGGCCTGCCCGGACAAGATCACACACCTGGGCGAGACCTTCAACAATATGATGGCGGTGCTGGAGCGGCGTTTCGAGGAGCAGGAAGAACTGCAGCGGCAGCTTGCCAGCTCCTCCAAGCTGGCCGCCATCGGCGAGCTGGCCGCGGGCGTCGCCCACGAGATCAACAACCCGCTCACAGGTATCCTGGCCAGCGCGCTGCTCATGAAATCGCAGCCGCAGGATGTCGAGACGGCGCAAAAGAAGCTGACCGTGATCGAGAGTGAGGCCCTGCGCGCCCGCGACATCGTGCGCTCGCTGCTGGATTTCGCCCACCACGGCGACAGCGGCAGCCGGTCTCCCATCGCAGTCGACTCACTGCTCGAACAGACGCTCTTCCTGCTCGGTCATCAATCCGATCTGGGGGCTGTCAGCGTGCAGGCCGATTTCGAACCGGAACTACCCGAGGTAGTCGTCGATGCCAACCAGATGAAACAGGTCTTCCTCAATATATCCAGCAACGCCATCCAGTCGATGGCCGGCACTGGCCGGCTGACGGTCCGGGCCGCAAAAAGCAGGGCGGGTGAAGATCAGACTGTGGAGATCAGTTTCACCGATACCGGCTCAGGCATGGACGACGCGGCCATCTCGCGTATCTTCGATCCCTTTTTCACTACCAAGAGGGTGGGCGAGGGCACCGGCCTGGGGCTTTCGGTTTCGCAGAGGATCGTGAGCGAGCACGGGGGCGAGATACTGGTGGATTCTTCCCTGGGCGCGGGGTCGACGTTCACCGTGGTGCTGCCGGCCCGGGAAGCCGGTGGCGAGGCTGCCGAAAACGTGGCCTGAACGCCTCAGACTTTGGCGTCGACGGCGAATCCCTTGTACTTCCTGGCCGCGGCGATGTCCTTCTTGATCTGGGCGACCAGCTCCTCGGCGCCGTCGAACTTCTTCTCATCACGCAGACGCTCAAGGAAATCCACCCTGACGTTGAAGCCGTAGAGGTTGCGGTCAAAATCAAGGATGTGGGCTTCGATGCGCATGCGTTCCTTGCTCTCCTCGTCGGTGCTGCAAAAGGTCGGGTTCTGACCTACGTTCACCAGGCAGGCATAGGGCTGCGCGCCGATGAAAAGGTCGGCCAGGTAAACACCCTTTCCCGGGAAGATGCATTCCACGCGCGCCTCGATGTTGGCCGTTCGCACGCCCAGGGTGCGACCCCGCTTGTCGCCGTGGACTACTTTCCCGTGAGTCGAAGGCGGCCGGCTGAGTATCTCGCGCACCTCGGTGAGGCGCCCCTCCACGAGCAGGTTGCGGATGCGGGTCGAGGAGATCGGTCCTCCCCTGGCCGTCACCAGCGGCTCGGCGACGACCTTCATGCCGATCTTCTCACCGTATTCTTCGAGGAGCTTGATGTCGCCGCCGGCCTTATAGCCGAAACGGAAGTTGTCGCCCACGATCACCTGCACGGCGCCCAGTTGGGCCGAGAACAATATCTCGAGAAAATCCGTCGGTGACAGACGCGAGAATTCATCGGTGAACGGAATGATCAACAGCTCGTCCGCGCCCAACTGGCCGATCAGGTCGGTCTTGATATTGAGCGGCGTCAGTATGGGGGGACATTTGTCGGGAGCGATGATCGAGAGCGGATGCGGATGGAAGGTCATCACCATGCTGCGGGCATCCTTCTCCTTGGCGGCCGCGACCGCGTCGCCGATGATACGCTGGTGACCGATGTGGACCCCGTCAAAGGTGCCTATAGCGACCACCCGTCTGCCCTTGGAAACCTCAGCCAGCTCGCGGTAGACCCTCATGAGATGACTACCCGTGGGCGCAGCTGTCCGGGGTTGTCACCCGGTGCGTAAATTGCCATTAACCTGCCGTCGCGGGCCATCCGCACCGGACCGGTAGCTTCGCCCTCGACCGGCCGGCCGCTGGCGATTGCCCTGGCTTCCATTTCGTCCACTTCCTTCACGGGAAGGAAATATAACGCAACCAAACCGGAAATAAAAGAAGGGTTCGTCTCGGAGAGCAATGTTTCGGCGGGCATCGAGGCCAGCTCTTCCAGTCCGGCGGCGCGGCTGACGCTGAAATCTCCCGTGCCCGTGCGCCTGAGCTCCAGGGCAAAGGCGGCGGTTCCCAGGGCGGCGCCGATGTCCTCGCAGAGCTGTCTGATGTAGGTGCCCTTCGAGCAACGCACACTGAGCACGGCTTGCTGGGCAGCTTCATCGAATGACTCCAGCTCGAGCCCGCTTATCTCGACTTCGCGCGATGGCGCCTCGACCTCTTCGCCGCGCCGCGCCTTCTTATAGAGCCGCTCGCCGCCGACCTTCACGGCCGAGTAGGCGGGCACCTTCTGGCTGATGACGCCCGTGAATCCGGGCAGCGCCGCTTGCAAAGCTGATTCGGTGACACCGCCGCCTGCCGGCGTGACCGGGCTGATGATGCCATCGCTGTCGCCGGTCGTGGATGCGGCGCCGAACTGCGCCGTCACCCGGTATTCTTTGTCCAGAGGCGTGAAATAGTCCGAGAGCCGCGTCGCCCGGCCGACGAGCACGAGGAGCAAGCCGGTCGCGAAGGGGTCCAGAGTCCCGGCATGGCCGACTTTTTTTATGCCGGTCATGCGCCTTATGCGGTCGATCACGTCGTGCGAAGTGACGCCGGCGGGCTTGTCGACCAGCAACACGGCACAAACCGGCCCGGCGTTTTCAGGACTTGCTTTCATCGATCTCCCGAAGCAGTTTCTCAATGCGCAGACCTTGCTCGATGCTCTCGTCGTGCAGGAAGGTGAGGTGCGGCGTGCGTTTCATTCCCAGCTGCGCCGCCAGCAGCGACTGCAGGTAGCCGTGGCAGTGCTCGAGGCCGGCCAGCGTCTGCTTGAGCTGCTCCTCATCGCCCAGCACGCTGACGTAGACCTTCGCTGTTCGCAGATCAGGAGACGTGTCAACCCCGACCACCGTCACAAATCCTATCCGGGGATCCTTGAGACCTTCAGCGATCGCCTCGCTGAGGACTTCCCGCACGGCCTCGTTCACCCGGCGCATTCTTTGCCCTGCCATCTTCGATCACCTTCCCGCTTTCCATTTTGTTACCAGAGAACGCCGATCATGGCGTAATCTAATTTTCCCAATCGCCGCTATGGCTTTCCCGAGTTTTCCCAATCGCCGATCACTCCGTCCACGTCTATGACCGCTTCGTTTTCGCCGCCCTCGATCTTGATTATCTCCCGGTGCGTCACCGCCAGCTGGTAGTCCCGCTGCTCGAGAAACTGGACCGCCAGGTCGAGTGCTCGGGCTGTATCATGGTGAGAACCGCCGCAGAGGGAGAGGATGATGCGGGAGCGCTGCCATAAATCGTGGTAACCCACTTCGGCCACCGAGGCGCCAAGCCTGCGGGCCAGGCCGGCCTTCAGACTGCGGAGATACTGGCGCTTGTCCTTGAGGGAACCGTTTTCCGGAAAATGGATGTCCGCCGCCAGGATGCCGACATACCCATCAGGTTGCCGCAACTTCTTTCGTCTCGAAGAACTCAAGGACGTCGCCTTCCTTGATATCGTTGTAGTCCTCCAGCAGAACGCCGCACTCGTAGCCTTCCTCGACCTCGCGTGTGTCTTCCTTGAAGCGCTTGAGAGAAGCCAGCTTGCCCTGCCAGACGATGGTGCCCTCACGCAGCAGCCGCACCTGGGCGTTGCGCGTGACCTTGCCGCGCGTCACGTAGCAGCCACCGATGGTGCCGAGTTTGGACGCCTTGAAGGTCTGCCTGATCTCGGCCTCGCCGAGCTCTTCCTCGACGATGGTCGGAGCCAGCATGCCGATGAGCGCAGCCCGAACGTCTTCGGTCACCTTGTAGATGACGCTGTAGGTGCGCACGTCGACGCCCTCGAGATCCGCGACGGTCTTGGCCGCGGCGCTGGGGCGGACGTTGAAACCGAGGACGATCGCCTGTGACGCGGCCGCCAGCATGACGTCCGACTCGTTGATGGCGCCGACCCCGGTATGGATGATGTTGATCTTGACCTCGACGTGCTTGATCTGGCGCAGCGCTTCCTCGAGCGCCTCGACCGAACCGGCCACGTCGGCCTTGATGATGAGGTTGAGGTCCTTGACCTCGCCTTCCTTGATCTTGGCGAAGACGTCGTCGAGCGTGAAAGCCCGGCGCTTGGCCAGGATTTCGGCCTTGATGCGGTCGGAGCGCTGGCCGGCGATGGTGCGGGCCTTGCGCTCATCCTCGACCACCCGGCAGGTCTCGCCCGCCTGTGGCACGATGTCAAAACCGAGGATCTCTACCGGGACCGAAGGCCCGGCCTCCTTGAGCGGCCTGCCCTTGAAGTCGCTCATCGCCTTGACCTTGCCCGATGCTTCGCCGGCGACGATGGCGTCACCAACGTGTATGGTTCCGCGGGCGATCAGGACCGTCGCCACCACGCCGCGGCCGGGATCGAGCTTGGACTCGATGACCACGCCGCTGGCCTCCGTGTTCGGATTGGCTTTCAGTTCCTGAACCTCGGCGACCAGCTGGATCATTTCCAGCATGTTCTCGAGCCCGATCTTTTTCTTGGCGCTGACATCGACGAAGACCGTGTCGCCGCCCCAGTCCTCGGGGATGAGCGCGTGTTCGGTCAGCTCCTGCCGCACCCGTTCGGGATTGGCCTCAGGCTTGTCGATCTTGTTGACCGCCACGACGATGGGAACGCCGGCCGCCTTGGCATGGTCGATAGCTTCAATGGTCTGCGGCATGACGCCGTCATCGGCCGCCACGACCAGCACGGCAACGTCGGTGACCTTGGCACCGCGGGCGCGCATGGCGGTAAAAGCTTCGTGACCGGGAGTGTCGAGGAAGGTGATGCGCTTGCCGGCGTGCTGCACCTGGTAGGCGCCGATGTGCTGAGTGATGCCGCCGGCCTCGGTAGCGGTAACCTCGGTCTCACGCACTGCGTCCAGCAGCGAAGTCTTGCCGTGGTCGACGTGGCCCATGATCGTGACCACCGGGGCTCGCGGCAGCAGGTCCTCGGGACGGTCGACGATTTCTTCTTCGGCCTCTTCATCCTGGGCGTGGGCGATCTCGACCTTGCGCTCCAGATCGTCGGCAAGGGTAGAGATGGCCTCATCGCTGAGCGACTGGGTAATGGTCGCCATCTCACCGTAACTCATCAAAAGTTTGATTATCTCGGAAGTCGAGATGCCGAGCGCCGCCGAAATATCCTTGACGGTGGCGCCGGAATTGATCTTGACCACGACGCTGGCGTCAGGCGCGAGCGTTTGTTCCTGCCGTTCGGCGACCGCGGTCGCCTCACCCTTGCGGCCCTTGTGGCGGGCGCGCTGGTGGCGTCCGGCGGGCACGAAACTGCGGCGCTTGGCGGCCGAGGGATCGATGATGACCCGGCGCCTCTTGCCGAGGTTGTTGGCCTTGACCGGAGCCTTTCGCTGCTTCTTGGGCGCCGCTTTGGCTTCAGTCTTCTCGCCGGCGGCCGCCGGAGCGTCAGCTTTAACGCCGGCCGCAGCCTTGCCTTCGGTTGACGGTTTACCCGCGGTTGCCGCAGGTTTTCCTTCGGCTGACGATTTGCCCTTGGCCGCGGCGGTCTTTTTCGTTTTTGTACTGGCTTTGCCCGGGGTCTCAGCGCCGGCGCCCTTGGTTTTCCCGGCACCTGCTTTTCCCCCGGCTGCGGTCGCGGCTCCGCCAAGCGCTTTGCCGGCCGCCGCCTCATCGACGCTCGCGAGGCTGCCACTGACCTCGATCCCGGCAGCCTTGAGCTTCTCGACCACCTCAGCGCTGGTCAGGTTATGCTCTTTGGCTATCTCGTATACTCTTTTTTTTGCCATATCATCCACCTCTACGCGCCTCGTCGATCAGACGCGCGAATTCTTCTCGCAATAACGGGGATTCACCGGTCGCACCCAAGCGCCTGTGCAGTGACCTTCGCCCCAGCGCCTGGTCGAAACATCCAAGCTCGGGACAGACATAGCCTCCCCGGCCGCCACCCTGCCGGCCTTCCAGGGACAGCACTCTGCCCGCCTGTGTTTCACGGACAGTAAAGCGGACCAGCGCCTCTTTAGCAAATCGGTGGCCGCAACCAGCGCACATTCGCTGCGGGACATGCCCCCGCCTGGCCACGTCGCGGCTACCCTGGATTCGAAGTCTCTTCGGTGTCGACCGCGGCCGCTTCAGTTTCCGCGGGAGCCGCAGCCGGCTCTTCGGCCGTTTCCGCTGCTGTCTCCACGGCAGACTCTTCGGCGGCCGGTTCCCCGGCTGCCTCGGCGCCTTCCTGCTCGGAGAGTTTCTGATGCGCGGGAATACCGCAATAGCGGGTGCCCGGCAGAGCCGCGTTCGGACAACGCTTGCCCGTCTTGGTCACGGCGCAGCAGCGGCCGGCGAGCTCCTCGACTTCCTCATCCGAGAAAGCCATGGAGTCTTCCTCTTCCGCCATCTGGCTCTCGCTCTTGATGTCGATGCGCCAGCCGGTGAGCTTGTTGGCGAGGCGGGCATTCTGCCCCTCCTTGCCGATCGCCAGCGACAGTTCGTCGTCGGGGACAACAACCGTGGCCGACATGGCCTCGTCATCGACCAGCACCTCGCGCACCTTGGCGGGGCTGAGCGCCTTGGCCACAAAACGGGCCGGCTCGTCGTTATAGGGGATGATGTCGATCTTCTCGCCCCCCAGTTCACTAACCACCATGCGCACACGCGAACCACGAGGACCCACGCACGCGCCGACCGGATCGATGCCATCTTCGCGCGATTCGACGGCGATCTTGGAGCGGTAACCGGGTTCCCGGGCAACATTGCGGATAACGACCAGGCCGTCGGCCACCTCAGGCACCTCGAGCTCGAATAGCTTGCGGATGAGTTCATCGCTGCGGCGAGAGACGATCACCTGCGGACCCTTGGTGTGGTCGCGAACGTCGACGATCACGGCCTTGATCCTGGAGCCGTGCACGTAGCGGTCGTTGTCCACCTGCTCGCTCTCGGGCAGAAGCGCTTCGACCTTGCCGAGGTCCACCAGCGTATAGCGCTGGTCGCTCTGCTGTACGATGCCGGTGACGATCTCGCCCTTGCGGTCCTGGTATTCGTCGAACATCATGTCGCGTTCGGCTTCACGTATCCTCTGGAAGATGACCTGCTTTGCCGTCTGCGCGGCGATGCGTCCGAAGTCTTCCGGAGTCTCGATCTTGACTTTTTCGATCTCGCTCTCGTCATACATCGAGAGGTCGAATTCTTCTTCCTCAGCAGCGGCCTTTTCTCCGGCGGCGCCGGCTTCGGCGGTTCCAGCCTCTGTTGCGCCGGCTCCCTCGGCTTCAGTTTCCGCGGCTTCACCTTCGGCGGTTTCAGCCTCAGGGACAGTCCCGCCTCCGGCGGCAGCTTCTTCCTCAGCCGCGACTACCGCTGCGGGCCGCTCCGGCAGTATCAATTCGTAGATGCTGATCTCGCCGCTATCGGGATCGATCACGACCCGGGCATACTCCACCGCGTCGGGAGTCTTCTTGTAGGCGGAAAGCAGGGCGTCCTCGAGCGCGGTCAGCAATACCTGAAAGCTGATCCCTTTCTCTTCCTCCAGAAACCTTAGCGCCTCAACGATTTCCTTGCTCATCTGGACTCCTTTTGTATCTATTGTCAGCCTCGTCCGTCCGGGACGATGGCATCAGTCTCTTCATCTCGCGCCGCGACCAGCCCTCACCTCGTGCCGCGGTGAGTCTTCACCTCGGGCCGCGCTTTTTCCGCTGTTTGCTTCGCGGCTTTTCCTGTCCACCGAACTCAAATACGGTCCGGGCCCCGGCTACCGCTTCGAGGGGGATGTTCACCCGAACCCCCTCACCGGTCTCGACTGTCAGCTCTTCGTCGTCTGCCGAGAATAAAAAACCGGTGAAGTTACGAAGTCCTTGCACCGGTCCAAATGTCTTTACATTTATCTTTTGTCCGACCGCGGCCCGAAAATGCTCGGGCTTGCGCAGCCGTTTTTCCAGACCCGGCGAGGAGACCTCGACCGTATAGTCCTGCAGATAGCGGTCGAGCAGACCGGTTACCCGCATGCAAAGCTCGTGGCTGACGCCACCTGGATGGTCGATGAAAACCCGCAAAGACTGGTTTCCCGAGCCACCGGCAACCTCGACATCGACGACTTCGACGTCCGGCAGAGCCTTCGCCAGAGTCCGTTCCACATCCGCGATTTTGGCTGCTTTATTCACTGCAAGTGAGCAAAAAATAAGTGGGTTCAGAACCCACTCCGACAGGCGCCTCGCAGTTTGAAAAAATTATATCACACCGCGGAAATCACCCGCAAGGAGCAGCCTTGCGTCGCGGCGACCGCGTGGAACCCAAAAAATCCCTGTTATTCTTCATATTTTTATTTCGCCGTTCGCGCTCGAAACCATTCTACATGTAGCCCTTCTTAATGTGAACTCTGTGCTTGCCAAGGGTGAACAATCGGATGGCGAGCAGGCCGGCGACAAAACCCCCGATATGTGCGAAATAGGCAACCCCGTCACCCATGGCGGACCCCAGCCCGGACAGACCATAAAACAGCTGCAGGAAGAACCAGAAGACCAGCACCACCACAGCGGGCAACTGCACCACGGTCACGAAGACCACCAGGAAAACCAGCGTCGTCACCCGGGCACGGGGATAGAGCAGCAGATAGCCGCCCAGCACCCCGGCGATGGCGCCGCTTGCGCCGATGGTGACGACCGGAGACGAGGGCTCGACGGCGATCTGGGCGGCCGAGGCGATCAGGCCGCAGGCGAGATAGAAGATGACGAAGCGGAAGCGGCCCATCGAATCCTCGACGTTGTTGCCAAAGATCCAGAGGAAGAGCATGTTGCCGCCGATGTGCAGCCAGCCACCGTGCAGGAACATCGACGTTATGAGTGTTAGGTAGACGGGAAAACCGCGAGGCACGGTCGAGACTCCGTGCGTGATCTCGTACGGAGTCATGCCGTACTGCTCGAAGAAAGTTTCCAGATGGCCGGCGGCCTCCAGGCTCAGCTCGTAGAGAAACACGGCGACGTTGATGGCAATGATCAACACCGTTACAACCGGAAAACGATCGAGGGGAATATTGTCCTTGAATGGCAGCATCGCGGTTCGACATCAGTCTAACGCCGCCGGCCGTAAATCTGAAACGGGGTTGCCGCTTCCGCGGCAACCCCGTCGACTCCTACTCCGCACTCCCCCCAACCTTCCCCCATCCTTCCCTCTTTCCTTCACCCGACTTTCCCGAGTCTACGTAATCACCGGGGGCGGTTCCGGGAACCACATCTCATTGCTTTCCACATCCCTGCCCACCGCATACAAACGCACCCTGAAGCGACGGGTTTCGGCGGGGCAGCGGAAACGGATATCCACATCGGCCGCCTGCCCGGGTTCAATCGCTGCCAGCGGCGGCGGCAGCGCCCCCGGCGTCACACCGGAGATGCCTGTATCGACCTGCTTGATCGTTACTTCCCTGGCCGCACCGTCACCGCTATTGGACAGCCGGAAGCGCACGGTCAGGTCGTAGCTCAGATAATCCGCATAACTGGCCCATGAGACCGAGCCGACCGCAAGCGACAACAGTGGTCTAATGCACGAGGCCGGGTTGGATATCGCGGATTCATTTCCTGCTTCGTCGGTGGCTCTGAATGCGAAATACACGGCTCCCCCCGGCGGCACGTCATTGATAGTCATCGTCTCAGCGGAACCGGCCCCGCGCGGCGGCTCAATCACGGCGACCGGCTCGGCATCCGCCCAACTGGCCTCGGTGATCGGCTGACTGGCATAGCGGACCGAATACAGGGCCGCCGTGCCCGTCAGAGCGTCGTCACCGGGCGCGGCCCAATCCAATCGGATGGAGCCATCATTCAGGCGGTGGGCAGCCAGATCGGTCACGGCCGCGGGCGCCGTCGTATCGATGGCAACCGGGTTGACCGAGTCCGCCACGAGGCGTTCCTCCGCAGCGCCGTCGCCGTCCCGGTCTACCTGAACCGCAAAACCGTCGGCTTTCGACTGAGGACTCAGCTCCAGCCACGCCACCTCGCCTGGCTGGAGCTCGAGACCGCAATAGTCTACGGTGAGATTCCTGGACTCAGCCGGATCGAAGAGAGTCAGCCTCAGCGGAGCCTCCACAGGTGTGTCTGTCGTAAATTCGAGGCTGCATCCTGAAAGCAGACTCGCCCCTGGAATCAGCAGCGTCTTGCTGTTCTCCTCGACAACATCCAGCAACCGGCCGCCGGGTGTGCCATCGACGAAATCAGCCAGCGCGGGTTCACCGAAACCACCGGTGAAGCCGGCGATCCGTACATTAATGGCATGGCTGAATCTGGCGCTGATGCCGACAGCCTGACCGCTGAGATCGTTGCCGCCGTCCCATTGCAGATCCCACCAGGCAAAGGGATGTTCCCAGCGGTCGCCCGACCACGCGGGTCCGAGTGGCGGATCGGCTTCCGGCAGATCGGTGACCTCGCCCCAGCGCCCGCTGAAGCGCATCCATTTGAAGCCATCCTCATCGAGGACCGAAGCGGGAATGAGCACCGGCTTCGGCGTCACGAGCCTGCCGGCTTCGATCTTGTCCACCTCATCGATTATCGAGGGAACCGGCATGTGCGCCAGCTCGAGAGTATGCGGCCCGCCTTCGAAGTAGTTGGCGTGTGAGCCGCGGCCGACAAAAATGAGCGGATGTCCGTCACTGAGCTCGACATCCTGCCAGCGGCGCATCCGGCCGTAACTGTGCTGCGATACCGAAACGCGGCTGGGCTCGTCGCCGGCGTCCAGCTCGACCTCGACCAGCTCCCAGTCGCCTTCATGGCTCAGCAGGGGGTGGTTGTTGAAGTAATAGTTCAGCCAGTACTGGATGATCGTGCGTTCTCCGCGGTGGACTACCCGGGCATACATCGTCGTCTCATGGCCTCCGGCCGTCAGCGCACTCCTGTAAGGTTGAACGAATTGGGAACGGATCACCTTGTCGAAAGAGGGATCCGGCAGCCGGGGACCGCAGATGACGCAGCTCCCCGGAAGATCGATGAACGACCCGGAACCAAATCCGGATAACGCTTCCAGGGTCAGGCTCTCAGGCGCCCGCAAGCGCTCGATACCATCTTCCATCAGGACTGTGCCGGGTGCGGCCAGCATGACGCCGGCGTCTTCAGGAGCGAAGTCCTCGTTGTGGTGCAGCAGCAGAACCGGCGAATAGCGATCGGCCAGCTGGCTGTCCGCCGCCACCTCGCTCAACACAGCGGCATAAATGTCCCAATCACCGTTGCGGCCGTCCTGCCAGACTACCGTGTTTCCATCGATGACAGGATTGACCTGGTCCCCCGGGGCGGTGCACACCGGCTGCTCGATGCCGGTGTTCAGATCCATCATGTATATGTTCCAGTCACCCACCCAGCGGCCCGATTCGTCGACCTGCCCGGTCCTGTTGTCCTGATAGACGACGATGTTGCCACTAAGAGATGGATTCATCTGGTCGCCCGGTTTCTGCACGACGGCGCTGCCGAAAGTATCGGGGATCGCCTCGAAGATATCCCAGGTCGTGTTCTGTTCGTTCAGTTTCTGCTGGTAAAGAACGCGGCCGCCGCTGATGGTGGGATGCTGGCGTGCGTACTTACTGCCCCCGTTAGAGTTCATGCCTCCACCGGTCTTGGTCATGTACTGCGTGACGCCGGTCGCTAGGTTGTGGTAGTAGATGATCGGTTCGTAATAGGCGGAGTTGCCGCGCTGTCTGACCCAGACGACGCTATCGCCTTCGATGACGCTCCCGAAGCGTGAACCCATCGTGGTTGACGATTCGATGTATTTCGAACTCATGGTTCCGAAATCAGCCAGCCTCACGGAAGCGCCACTACCAACAGTCGCTACCGCGCGTGTTCCGGACAAAGAGAAGTCCGTCGCAGTAGGAAACGTCATGCATTGCTCTTGAGAATCGCCTGCCAGCAGCCGCCGGCACGCCTGATAGTTGCCATTCTGCCAGGCGATTGCACCGCCTTCGATATCGGGCCCGGCCACAACGCCGGGTCCCGCAAGCGGCGTTGGGTCGGCGTCAAAAAGGCCCTTTGCGACCAGCCAGCCTTGCAAAGAGCGGCCCCTGTCGTTATACACCGTCACGGTCCCTTCAACCCTGGGATTCACCTGATCTGCCGGAGCCGTGTCCACGGGGATCTCCGTCGCCGACCACATTAGTGGCGGCACTTCCGCGCCTTCGGCGCCAGCGGCATGGTCGGCCCCGCTAGAACCCCAGCAAACCAGCACTATCAGACCCATTACCATCAACATCAACTTGAGCCTTATACAAAGGCCCGCCGAGCACGCCCACCCCTTGGGGAATGGTGCTCCATCCCTGAAAATAATCAGCCTCAACATCAGCTCCTCGCTTCCTCAACTCGAACTTCCGCTTTGTTCACTTTTTGTATTCACAGGTTTGAGCATTGGGGCGCCGATGGCGCCCGTCGTTTGGTGCATGCACCTATTTCATATGACCTCCTTTCCAGCTCGCTTCTGCCGCATCCCTGGTTCGCCGGCCTCAGATGCCCGTCGTCTTGACTGACAACAGTACGGCGCCGTGCAACGATAACAGAAGCGCCGCCCGGAAGAATCGTCCTCTGGTTGTAGCTGAGCTCGCGAAAGGAATGATTTTTTACTATCGCGGTTTAAAAACCCCGGCTGAGGCAAGAATTTAAATATGAACGCGACCGGAGAGACAGATCTGCAGCAAAGGAAAGTAGCGGTCTTCCTGGCGGCCGGCTTTGAAGATGCGGAACTCACCGAGCCGGTTAAGGCCCTCAGGGATGCCGGCGCCGCCGTGACCCTGATCGGCATGAACCAGGAGGACAAGCGGGGGGTCAGCGGTAAACACGGCACGGTCGTCGCAGCCGATGTCACCATCGACGAAGTCAGCGCCGAGGATTTCGACGCGCTGGTCATCCCGGGCGGCAGGGGGCCGGCATTGCTGCGCCAGGACGAGCGCATCCTCGAATTCACGCGCCAGATCGACCGGGACCGCAAGCCGCTGGCAGCCATCTGCCATGGACCCCAGGTGCTGGCGTCGGCGGGCCTTCTTGAGGGACGCAACGCAACCAGTTTTTTCACGGTAGGGCGCGAGGTTAAAAAGGCGGGAGCCAGATTCGCCAACAAGCCGGTCGTCGTCGACGGTAACCTCATCACCTCGCGGATGCCGCGCGACATCCCGGTTTTCATCGATGCGATCTTCACGGCCCTGGGCAGCGCAAAACCGGCCCGGGACCGCGTGACGAGCGCCAAGTAGACGGAAGGGCGGAGGAAATGGACCTGCTACAGGAACAGGCCGCGGCAAGGAAACGCATGAGCTGGATCACCGGCGGCATCCTGCTGGGACTGCTCAACACGTTTGCCGTCGCCACCTATGGCGCCCTCGGGGTTTCCCGCAGCCATGTCGTAGTGGACGGCATGCTGCTGCGCCTGTTCGGCTCTGACCTGCCGTCCACAAATTCGTATCTGAGCCTGGTGCCGGATCAGGCTGACTGGCTGCTCATGATCGCGCCCGGCATGATCATCGGCGGTTTTCTGGCCGCCCTGCTTACCGGGACGATCAACACCCGCTCGGTCCCGCGCCTGTGGAAGTCCCGTTACGGCAACAGCAGACCCAAACGATTCGCCGCCGCTTTTGCCGGCGGCTTCCTGCTGCTGTTCGGCGCCCGTATCGCGGGTGGCTGCACCAGCGGCCTCGTGCTCAGCGGCGGCGCCCAGCTCGCGGTTTCCGGATTCGTGTTCGGCGCCTCGATCTTCGCCTCGGGCATCATCACCGCGAAACTTCTCTACCGAAAGCAGGCATCATGATCGCCGCAACCATTACATTGGCGCAGGCAGGCAGTGATACGGTGGGAATCGTCGGTGGCACGGACGCACGCGCCCTCATCCTCGGATTGCTGACCGGAGTCGCTTTCGGCGCCATCCTGCAGCGGGTGGGCGCCTCGAGCTACGCGCTCATCGTCAATATGCTGCGGCTCAGGGATCTCACCGTCATGAAGTTCTTCTTCCTGGCCATCGCCGTGGGCTCGCTGGGAATGTACTTCGTGAACTCCGTGGGGACAGCACATATCGGGATCGCCCCCTTCTACCCGCTGGGCATCATCGTGGGCGGCATCATCTTCGGCGCCGGCTGGGCCCTGAGCGGCTACTGTCCGGGAACATCGCTGGTAGCGATGGGTGAAGGAAAAGTCGACGCGGCGTTCACCGTGCTCGGCGGGTTCGCCGGAGCGCTGGCGCTTGCTCTCACCTGGGACTGGATCAAGCCGGTCCTGGTCGATCCGCTGAATTACGGCTCACAGAGCATCCCTGACATACTCGGCGTCGCGCCCTTGCTGACTGCGACGGTGGTTGCCGCGATAATCGTGGCATTCGTTATGTACCTCGATCACGCCGGCACCGGCCGCAGGCCTACAGCCGGCAAGACGCAGGATCATCCCGCCCGCACCTGATCCCTGCGGGGCTCTCTCCCTGCGGAACTCTGGCTTCTGCCCGGCAAGACCTTACTTCTGGCGCTCCAGTCCGACCAGCAACTCGGCCGCTCCGGTATCATGACCGCCGCGCGAATCGAGACAGACAGCGACCTCCCAATGCAGACGCGCCTGATCGCTGTTGCCCAGATTCAGGTGAGCGGTCCCCAGATGACAATGGGCCCAGGGATGATCGGCATTGCGGTCGAGGAACTCTTCGAGCCAGTGGATAGCATCCGCGTATGCTCCCATGCCGATACTGGTCACGCCCATCCAGTAAAGCCCGTCGACGTGCCCCAGCGCGTGATATAGCAGAGACCATTGCTGGAAGGCGAGCACGAAATCGTCGACGCTGCCCGCGGCTTCCGTGAGCGCTGAAGCCAGCCGGTACTGTCTGGCGACGTCCGGTTCGTGCCCGTCTTCGACGAAGCACGTGTAGGCAGCGGCGGCGACGTCACTGACGCCCGCATTGAACAGACGGAACTGCGGCGTGACCATTCGAAAGTGCTGCTCGCCGAGGAACTCAAGGTCTGGAGGGCGGTCAAGTAGTCCGTCGACGCTGAAACCGACAACACCCCGGTCCTCCAGCAGCCACCAGCTGAAATCAGGACGCACGACTTCGGTCCATCCGGCTTCGAGATTGAAATCCTCGGTGAGAACCAGCAGGCTGCCACGGTCAAAATCGATGAACCTGACCACTGGTAACTTCGACATAATCTTCCTCCCACGCCGTTGTTAAATTCCCTTATTTCTGGGGGGAATCAACTTAGCAGGTGGGTCGGACGGAATATCTCCCGAGCGATCGCCGGCCGGCCGTACTGATTACTACGTACTGAATTATACGTATAGGGGGGTGCTCCCGTCTAGCCATGTACGGTAGGAGTCGCCGTAAAAAGTACGGACAACACACAGCTGGACTGCAGAACACCCCCGATAGGTAATTTTACTTTAGGATATCCGTACATAATATAGTCCCAAAGTATGATTTAGCATTGTAAAAAGTCGTACGGACGAATTCTCGTAAATTGCATTATTTCCCGCGCTGTATCGTGGATACGCGACAATAAAACAGGTCTTAAGCCGGCTATGGCGAAAAATATTGTTACCATGGCGAGCCGCTTAAATAATCAAATAATGATGATTATTGTCATGCTTCTGGGCGGGATCGCACTGCTGCCTGTCGGGTGCGGCGACGAAGGATCCACCACCACGAACACCGCCACTTCCGAAGCTGCGTCCGTCGGGCCCCAGGATCAGGCCGCGCGGCTCGCTGCCCAGTCGCAACTGCGCAATGCCCAGACTGCACAGGAAGCTTACTACGCCGACAATGAGAGATATGCATCCTCGACCAACGCCCTCAAAAGTGTTGCCCAGGGGCTTAGTTCGAAGGTTGAAGTAACGAGGGGCGACACTACCGGCTACGAGATGCAGGTGACTGCGAGCGATTCAGCCCGCACTATTTATATAGTGCGCAAGTCAGGGTCCGGCATCGACAGGATTGACGGCAACGGCGATCCCTGGTAGCCCTACTTTTCCAGCCGGTACTTCTTCTTCATGTCGATTATGCGCGTCACCGACTTGTTAATCTCGTCTTCCTTGAGCTTCCCTGCCTTGACCGCCGCCAGCAGGGCATCGTAGGCCGCATTCTGGTTGGCGGCCGTCTGCGCCACCATCACCATGTCGTTGCCGGCCGCCACGGCTGCCACCGCGGCGTCCGCTACGCTCATGTTCTCGGTGATGGCGCCCATCTCCAGATCGTCGGTGATGATCACACCGGTAAAGCCCAGCTGCTTGCGCAGCAGGTCGGTGACGATCGGCTTGGAGAGCGACGACGCCGTGCCGGTTCCGTCGAGCGCCGGCACCGACAGATGCGCCACCATGATCATGGGAGCGCCCGCCTGGATCACCGACTGGAAGGGCGGCAGCTCGCTCTGCTGGATGACCTCGGCGCTCAGGTCGACCGTCGGCAGTGACTTCTCGGAATCGCCGTCGGCCGAACCGTGCCCCGGGAAATGCTTGGGACAGGAGATGGTGGTGGCCGCGTTGTACCCGCGCACCGCCACCGCTCCCAGGGTGGCAACCATCTCCGAGTCGTCGCCGAAGCTGCGGCCGTCCATGATCGTGCCCCAGCCGCCGCTCACGTCCACGTCGGGAGCCAGATTGGTGTTGATGCCCAGCTTCTTGAGATCGCGGGCGGCCGAAGAGGCCTGCTGCTGCGCGGCCGCCTCGGCCGCGTCACCGCCCATCTCGCCGATCATCGGCTCCGAGTAGAAGGGTCCGATGGCCGCAAAGCGGCGCGTCGACCCGCCTTCCTGGTCGGTGGCGATGATCAGCTTGGCCGGCTGGTCTGCCTGGGCCGCCAGGCTCTGCAGGGCGGCATCCATACCCGCCACCTGCTCGTGGGATTCGATGTTGCGGCCGTAAAGGATCACGGAGCCTACGTGGTGCTCCTGGATCGCCTTGGTTATCTCGGCGCTGGGGCCGGCGCCATCGAAGCCGACCATCATCATCTGGCCGATCTTCTCTTCCAGCGACATGTCGGCGACGATCGCCTGGGTCGAGGAGGCCAGCATCTGCTCGGCGGTGGTGGTCTGGGTTTCGGCGCCGCTTTCCGCGGCAACGGTTGTGGAGTCAGTGGCGGAGGTGGACTCGCCCTGAGCCCGCATCACCAGGAAGACGCCGCCGGCGACGAGCACCAGCGCTACTACTACACCCAACCACACGAACGGGCTCCTGATCCATTTCCTGAAGCCGCGCTGCCGGCTTGCCCGCCGCGACGAATTCATGTCCGAACGCCTCGGACCCATACCACCGGAGTTCATTTGCTGGCCATCTTGGTCGGTCAAAGCGCCTCCTGCTTTTCCGGAATTTTCACTTGGCTGATTCTATCGCCGCGCGATGGTCCCGGTAAAGCCGAACAAAAAAATACCGGGACCTCCCGAAGGAGGCCCCGGATTAGCAAGCCTGTAAGCCGGATTCTGTTCTATGCGGCCATCTATCTGGGAGGCACGTTGCCGTGCCCCTCGTGCAGCCTACCCGAGGACCGGGCGAGCAACCCGTTCGTCCTCCTATTTGGCCTTGCACCGGGTGGGGTTTACCTGGCAGACGCGTCGCCGCGCCTCCGGTGCGCTCTTACCGCACCTTTTCACCCTTACC
>Ga0172371_10005235_pt1 | contig 19317 bp, 17 predicted proteins | sample Lak12m_FD_114543 | JGI IMG/M metagenome (GOLD analysis project Ga0172371, IMG submission 114543) | Freshwater microbial communities from Kabuno Bay, South-Kivu, Congo - kab_022012_12m | ecosystem: Environmental > Aquatic > Freshwater > Lake | place: Democratic Republic of the Congo: South-Kivu...
CGTATTTAGAAAAAACAACCCTGGAATCCTCGCTGATCGTTTTCTTTGCCATTCTGCTGGGCGGTATCGCGACGGCCTATCCTCTGGGGTTGCTGACCGACCGTTGGGGACGCAAGCGGGTTGCCATGCTGGCCATTGCAGGTGAAATGATCGGGTTGATCGCTTTCTCGCTCGCACGCAGCACGTTCGCATTGATCCTGACCGGCATCCTCTGGCTGGCCCCCATCAGCGCCTGGACCATCGCGACAGGATCATGGAGTAAAGACCTGTTCCCCGAGGACAAACGCGGCCAGTTCGGCGGATACGTCATCCTGTTCTCGGTGGCGCTCACCATGGTGCCCGGCCCGCTGCTCGGAAGCTGGTTGATCACCCATTTTGGAATTTCAGCGGTCATTGACGGAAAAGCCGGCTTTATCCCCACCTCCATCATCTTTCAAGCCGCTGGATTGGCAACACTCCTGGCGATCATCCCCTTGTTGACCATTCGCAACCCCAAGAAATCAGAAGTCGAAATTCAGGAGTAAAAAAAATATGGCAATACCCGAATTTGTTTTGAGAAAGCTGGTCCTACCTGGCAGTTTAAAAAAGAGCGGGACGGGTTTTTCATTCATCATCAAAAACACGTTTGCTCCGGCAACCATTACCAAATTTGACCTCATCAATAACAACCTTCCTGTTCCGGCAAGCGCTGTAACGATCACTTCTTCCGATGCGCCAACTCAAAAAGGAGAAAATGTCACTCTTGAGAATCCACTGCTGACCCCCGTGGGTGTCGAGATCCTGGTAGCAGTTGAAAACCAGCCTCTCACGCAGAGTATTGTTGTAAAAGCAATAACCAAAGAAGTCGGTGAAATCGTCTTCTCACTGGTTGAAAAAAAAGAAAAGATCAAACAAAAGAAGATCAAACCGTATTTTCTTACCCGCTTCTCTGCTCCGTTGGAAGCCCGTCTCAAATTCGATGAAAAGAAAATTTCGCAAGCGGCTTCTCCTTTTCTGCTCGGACAGTTTGTGGAGCACCTCGAACGCTGTGTATACGACGGGATCTGGAAGGCGGACGGTTCCGAGCTTCGAGAAGATACCCTTGACCTGATCAAACAATTGAACCCGCCCCTGATCCGCTACCCGGGGGGCAATTTTGCCAGCGGATATCACTGGGAAGACGGTATCGGCCCAAAAGCAAAGCGCCCTCCGCGCCACGACGCTGCCTGGCAAGCCGAGGAGTCCAACCTGGTCGGCACGGATGAATTCCTGGCGTTCTGTGAACAAATTGGCACTGAACCGCTTCTGGTGGTGAACGACGGATCCGGCACGCCTGAAGAAGCCGCCCGCTGGGTGGCTTACTGCAACGACCCTGAAACCACAGAACAAGGAAAAAGGCGCGCCGCCAACGGACACCCCGAACCTTATCACGTGCGCTATTGGGGAGTCGGCAACGAAGTATGGGGAGCCTGGCAGATCGGCACCACCACTGCGGATGATTACGTAAAACGCATGCTGCATTTCATCAAAGCCATGAAGGCAGCGGATCCCTCCATTATCCTGGTCGCAGTGGGAGACGTGCCCCTGACCGCGGATGAAAATGATCCGGCAGCGTTGTGGAACAAGGAAGTGCTGTCCAAAGCGGGCGACCAGTTCGATTACCTGTCCTGGCACATCTACCAGCCCGGAGCGGACGGCTGGAACGATCTGACCGACCCGATGGAAGTATTCAAAGCCGTTTGCGCCGCTCCCATCGAAATTGAAACCTTCATCAAACGCGTCGAGAAAGAGATCGCTGATCATTCTCCCAATAAAAAGGTGCTGCAGTCGTTGGACGAGTGGAATGTCTGGTTATCGCCTCCGCCCGGAGCCGGAAGCATGCATCAGGTCATCTTTACCATGCGAGACGCCCTCTATGCGGCTTCCCTGCTGGCAGCCTGCTATCGCCACGCTCACACCATGGGCATGGCAAACCTGGCCCAACTGGTGAACGTGCTGCCTTTGATCCTCACCAACTCCGATTCGGCCATCGGGACGGCGCTCTTCCCGCCTTTTATCCTCTTTAACCAGATGGAAAGGAAAGTTATCGCTTCCACGTGCCAGTGCCCGACTTTTGCCAATCAAGCCATGGGTAACAACATCTTCGCCCATGAAAATGTTCCAGGTCTGGACCACCTGCTCACCATCAGCGAGGACGGGAAGCGCCTGACGCTTTTACTGGTCAACCGCCTGCCCGAGAACCGTCTGGAGGTCAAATTCAGCCTTGAGGCTTCATTAACCAACAGCCTTGAAGTCTCCTCCGGGCATCCCCTGGATGCCAATACTTTCTCACACCCCGACAAAGTGAAGGTACAGGACGGCCCCAAGACAAAGAAAGACAACCAGGGATGGCAATTGGTCATGAGACCGGCATCCATTGTCCTGTTGGAATTCAACCGAGAATAAATGATTAAACCGACGATCACCTTCTTTTGCGAACTGGAAAGCCAGGCACTGGCAGATCTCTTTCATGACGGGCACGTGATCGATTTTTTGAAAAAGATGGATGCCAATCTCAGCCTGGGCCTGATCGATCTTTCAGATCAGCGCGCTGAAGTGGTGAAAAAGTTAAACCACAACGGGATCCCGGTCACAGCGTGGCTGCTGCTCTCCAAAGAGCATGGATACTGGACCAGCCTGGACTCCATCCACGAAACGGTGGTACGCTACGCCGATTTTATGACCTGGGCAAATAAACATAAGCTGACCTTTTCAACAATCGGTCTGGATATCGAGCCAAAACTGGAGACCATCTCCGCACTTGCCAGAAAGCCGCTGGGACAACTGCTGGTAATAGCAAAACGACTCTTTTTGGGATCACAGTTCGTTGAAGAGGAAATGGAAGCGCGCATGCTGATCCAAAAGATACAAACGGATGGGTATGCCGTGGAAACCTACCAATTCCCAACCGTGCTGGATGAACGCGCCGCGCATTCCAAAGTGATCACAAAAACATTGGGCATCCCTGCCCTGCAGTCGGACAGGGAAGTGTTGATGCTGTATTCCAGCTTCTTCCCCTCTCACGCGGATTCCATCTTGTGGAGTTACGCCAAGGAAGCCCAGGCAGTCGGAGTCGGCAGCACCGGCGGCGGAGTTCAAATCGAAGGCATTCCGCCTCTTAAAACTCTACGCTGGATCGACCTTAAGCACGACCTGCTTTTGGCAAATCAGGCGGTTCACCATATTTACATCTTCAGCCTGGAAGGCTGCGTACAGCATAACTACCTGAACCGTCTGTCTAACCTTGATTGGGAGACCGAGATCATTCCACCCAATCGGTCCGCCAGGGGGATTTCTCTCTTGCGTAAAGCCGGCCAGGGCGTCTTGTGGGCGCTTTCACATCCACTGGAGACGCTGTTTGGCATCATTCTTTCCGCAAAGTTAATAAAAACTTTGAGAAAGCTGTTTTCCGGCAAATAATAATCTTTTCACTTTAACTAAAAGCTCCTGCATTGATAGCAGGAGCTTATTATTGTTTTATTCCGACAAGCAACACAGGCTTGCCTTTTTGTCCATTATTTCAACGGTTTCTTTAGCAATACCCTCAAGACCCGTCTGTTCCTGGCTTCCAGGGCCTGGTAGTCACCCAATGCCTGCGCCATGGCCATTGTGCCGAAGGTCAACCCTTCACCCGGTATGTAAAAATCTTCCTTAGAGTTCTCAGTGATCTCGATGAATACACCCTTATTTGGGCCTCCCTTATGAAGCTGGCCCGTGGAGTGCAAGAAGCGCGGTCCAAAACCAAGCGTGGTGGCGCAGCCGTATTTTTCCAGCAGGTCTTTGCGCAACGCCTGCAGGATAATTTCCATCTCAGGGGTGCGCGGGACAAAAGCATTAATGGCAATATAGTCGCCTGTATTGAGTTTCTTCTCCAAGAACAGCCCGGCTGCCTCACGGAATGAGGAGGCTTTCTTCCAATCCAGTTTCTGGTTGGAATAGAGGGTGCAGTCATCCAATTCAGCCACAGGATCACCGAATTCAAGTTTGCCTGTTTTCTGATAAGCTGCAATCCCGTTCAACGTTCGCGTTTTGGCATCCTGTACGTCAGGCTGGTCGAACGAATTCACGCCGATGATGGAACAAGCCACAGCCGTGGCCACTTCCCAAAGGTAGAATTGCCCGGCCAAATCTGAACTCGCATCAACATCCACGGAGATTACAGGCTGCCCTGCCTGGCGAAGTTGCTTGCAAAGCTCGTTCCCGTCGGCGTTTTTGCCCAAATAAACAAACAAGCGGTCTTTCCCATAACGGCTGCCGTTGATAACAGGTTCCATAGTGACAGGGACAATTCCTTTGCCTTGTTTACCGCTGCTCTCAGCCACCAATTGTTCCAACCAATTCCCAAAGGCAACCCATTTTGAATCGGTCACAAAGGTTAACTTGTCTCGTCCAGACAAGGCGGCTTCACCGATCAACGCGCCCAAGACCACGCCCGGGTTATTGTGGATGTCTACTTCTGGTTTGCAAAGATTGGCTGCCTGTTGAGCTTTCTTGAGGAAGGCTCCAACGTCCATGCCGATCAAAGCAGCCGTAACTAGCCCAAAAGCCGTCAACGCGGAATTCCTGCCGCCAACGTTCGAATTTGCATTGAACACCTGCATGAATTTTCGGTCACGGCCCAGTTTATCCAGTTTGGTGCCAGGATCGGTTACCGCGATGAAATGCCTGCCAGCCTTATCGCCAACTTCCTTGGAGACTTCCTCCCAGAAATAATGGAAAAAGGCATTTATCTCACCGGTCGTGCCTGATTTGCTTGCAACTATGAAAACCGTTTTCTTGAGAGGCGCACGCTGCCTGGCCAGCAATACCTGATCCGGATTTGTGGAGTCCAGGATGGCCAGATCCAGCCCGGTCTTCCCTTTGAAGTCGATCAAACCGTTAATAAGTCGGAGCACCTCAGGAGCAAGCGATGAACCGCCCATTCCCAACAGGAGCGCGTGGGTATAACCAGCCTTGCGGCATTCAGCCAGTAAAACTTCAAGATCAGGTAAAAGACCTTCAGAATCCCAGGGAGCTTCGAGCCAATCCATGCGGATGCGGATTTCGTCCTGGCCTTTTGCATCTTTGGTCCACAGAAGCGGATCATGAGCATACATGCGCTTGACGAAGTCTATTTTTTCAAGCTTCTGCAAACGCTTTTTCACTTTGCCGCTCAGGTTCCCAAGACCGGCAACCTCGTCTACTCTGCGTTCTTCAACACTTTTCAGCAAGGCGCTGAAAGCATCCGCAAAGGCTTTAACACCTTCGTCTTCCAGTTCCTGGGTGACCACGTCCATGGATATTCCCAACTTTTCAAGTTCGTCGATATCCTTCTTATATTGGCCAAGGTCCTTTTCAATTGTCAAAGCGGATTTACCGTGATCCGCGAAGGCAACCAATGTAGCGGGTGGGACTGTGTTCACCGTTTCATCACCGATCAATTCTTCCACGTAAAGCACATCGCGATAAGCAGGGTTCTTGGTGCTGGTGGATGCCCATAGCGGACGCTGGTTTTGAGCGCCGCCGGCTTTCAATTTGGCAAAACGGTCGGTAGAAAATTCTTTTTTATATACTTCGTAGGCCAACTTGGCATTGGCGATGGCCGCTTTCCCGTACAAGGGTTTGATTTTTTTGCTATCAGCGCCTTTTTCGACCAAATCTTTTAATCGTCCGTCCACCTTTGTATCCACGCGGGAGACAAAGAACGAAGCCACCGATGCGATCGAATCAATGCTTTCTCCCTTTTTCAAACGATCTTCAAGGCCTGAGAAAAAGGCGTCAATGACCTTTTCATAACGTTTCAATGAGAAAATCAGGGTTACGTTGACATTAATGCCCTCAGCGATGGTCTGCCTGATGGCGATCAATCCCTCCTGGGTGGCCGGGATCTTGATCATCAAATTCGGACGGTTGACTTTGTTCCACAGCCGTTTGGCTTCACTGGCCGTGGTTTTCGCGTCTCGCGCCAAAAACGGGCTAACCTCCAGACTGACATACCCGTCTTTGCGATTGCTGCTTTGATACAAGGGAGCAAAAAGATCGGCTGCGTCCTGGATATTTTTTACGGCAAGCTCCCAGAAGATCTCTTCGGCAGACAATCCGGCCCAAGCCAGCGGTTTCAGCGCAGCGTTGTAATCATTCGTCTTTGAGATGGCATTATGAAAAATGCTCGGGTTGGAAGTCATTCCTTTGATGTCACCCCTGTCAATCATCTCTTTCATCTGGCCGTTGTCCAGAAGAGAGCGCTGAATGTTGTCATACCAAAGGCTTTGTCCTAATTTATGAAGCGCATTAATTCTATTCACTTATGTACCCTGACCCTCTTCACCAATAGGTGAATCTTATATTCCGTTTTCCTCAATTTTCTTGGTCTTTCCAACCCGCCGCAGATGCCTTTCTTCTGCAGAGAATTTTGCTCCCAGAAACGCCTTGACCAATTCTTTGGCGGTTTCAGGCCCAATGACGCGTCCGCCGAGGCTCAAGACGTTGATATTGTCATGTTCCACACCCTGTCTGGCCGAATAAACATCGTGACAAACACAGGCATAGATGCCCTTCATCTTGTTGGCTGCGATCGACGCACCGACGCCTGATCCGCAGATCAAGACAGCGCGATCAGCCAGCCCTTGCAAGATCGCACGCCCGGCTTTTTCAGCATAATCCGGATAATCAACCGGTTCCTGGTCATACGTGCCCAGATCGATTACTTCCATGCCGCATTCTTCAATAGTCGCAATTACATCATCTTTGAGCGGAAAACCTGCATGATCACAGGCAACTGCAATTTTCATACGATTTCTCCTAACCAAGCATAGACCTGGCAGTATTGATAACGTTTTCCACCGTGAATCCAAATTTTTCCATCAGGATGCCGGCCGGAGCAGAAGCACCGAAACTTTTCATGGCAATGATCTTGCCTTCCGAACCTGTCCATTTTTCCCAACCCTGGGCAACACCGCATTCCACAGCCAGGCGGGCTTTTACACCGGGGATCAAGACACTATCCTGATAGTCCTGTCCTGCTTTTTCAAATAACTCCCAGCACGGGAAGGAAACCACCCGTACTGCGCGGCCTTCTTCGGCCAGTTTTTGTCCGGCCTTGTAAACCAGGTTAACTTCAGACCCCGACGCCATGAGAATGATCTCGGGAGCGCCCTTCCCCAGATCGGCCAGGACGTACGCGCCTTTAAGTGTTCCTTCCGCTGAGGCGATCAGGCTGCGGTCAAGGGTAGGCAATCCCTGCCTTGAAAGCGCCAGGATGGTGGGGCCTTTTTGGTATTCAATGGCTGCGCGCCAGGCTTGCGCAGTCTCATTCGCATCCGCGGGTCGGATAACGTGCAAGTTCGGAATGGCGCGTAGAGCAGCCAAGTGTTCCACTGGCTGATGAGTTGGGCCGTCTTCGCCCAACCCGATACTGTCATGCGTCATCACCCAAATGCTCTGCAGATGAGAGAAAGCCGAAATACGGATCGCACCGCGCATATAATCTGTGAACACAAGGAAAGTAGCTCCGAAGGGGATCAAACCCTTATGGTAGGCCATTCCATTCACCACTGCCCCCATTCCATGCTCGCGGACGCCGTAATGCATGTAACGTCCAATCCGATCATCAGGCTGGAAAGAAGTGGTTTCTTTTATCAAAGTGTTATTCGAGGGTGTAAGATCAGCAGAGCCGCCCATTAATTCAGGCATTATGGCAGCCAAAGCATTTATGGTTTGACCGGAAGCCACACGGGAAGCCATTCCTTTTTCGTCGGCCGGGAAAACCGGCAAGGCGGATGTCCAACCCTCGGGCAAGATCCCGTCCATACGGCGGGTGAATTCCTTGCCTTCGACTGGATATGCTTTTGTGTAACTTTCGACTTCCTTTTCCCAAACTTTACGAGCTTCGCTGCCTTTGGAAGCGGCTTTTACGAACAACGCTTTCGCGTCCTCCGGGATGTAGAAACGCGGTTCTTCCGGCCATCCAAGATTTCGTTTGGCTGCATTCAGTTCCTCATCTCCAGGCGGTTCACCGTGGGCTTTGGCTGTATCCTGTTTGTGCGGCATGCCGTACCCAATGTGAGTATGGCAAACGATGAGGGAAGGACGAGGATCTTGCTTGGCGGCAATAAGTGCCTTGTCGATCTCTTCAACGTTGTTACCATCTTCTACATAAGAGACGTGCCAACCATAAGCTTCAAAGCGTTTTCCTCGGTCTTCTGTAAAAGAAAGTTCCGTGGAGCCATCGATGGTGATGTGGTTATTATCGTAGCAATAGATGATCTTGCCGAGCTTCAGGTGGCCACCCAGAGAGGCTGCTTCACTGGCAACACCCTCCTGGAGGTCTCCGTCGGTCACGATGCCATAGACGTAGTGATCCACAATTTTATGATCGGATTTGTTGAATTCTGCCGCCAAATGAGCTTCAGCGATGGCCATGCCAACGCCGTTGGATAAACCCTGTCCAAGCGGGCCGGTTGTGGTGTCCACGCCGGGAGTGAATCCATATTCAGGGTGACCGGGTGTGCGGGAGCCCCATTGACGAAAGCTTTTTAGATCATCCAGCGTTACGTCATATCCAGTCAAATGAAGCAGGCTGTAGAGCAGCATGGATCCATGCCCGCCTGATAGGATAAATCGATCACGGTCCGCCCAATCCGGTTTGGTTGGATCGAATTTAAGGTGTTTGGTCCAGATGGTATAAGCAATCGCTGCTGTCCCCATCGGCAGACCCGGGTGCCCTGAATTTGCTTTTTGAACACCATCTGCAGACAAAAATCTCAATGTATTTATTGCTTTTTCTTCAATTTTATCGTTCATCCTATCCTCCAAAGAAGCTATGCGTAATTTTACCACCGGCATGTTTTCAAGGTCAAAAAAGGAGGATATTTTTGTCTAGACAATCAATATTTTAAGTTTTTATCCTATTTTTTTGCGGTTCAAACGCAGACTGTTGCTGACCACAAACACGCTACTGAAAGCCATCGCGCCTGCCGCGAGCATGGGAATAAGCAGTCCAAACGCAGCAACCGGAATCAGGATGACGTTGTAAATAAAGGCCCAGAACAGGTTTTGTTTAATGGTTCGAAGCGTATACCGTGAAAGTCTTATCGCTTTTACCACTCCGTGTAAATCTCCGCTGACCAGGACCACTTGCGCCGAAGCCATGGCGATGTCAGTTCCCGTACCGATGGCGATGCCGACATCAGCTTGTGTCAAAGCCGGCGCGTCATTGATCCCGTCGCCCACCATGACCACATTCAAACCGTTTTCCTGCAATTTTTTGATCTCAGACGATTTATCGGCAGGCAATACTTCAGAGATGACCCTGTCAACCCCAACCTGACCCGCCACCGCTTTGGCAGTCTGCTGATTATCTCCGGTCAGCATGACCGTTTCAAGGTCCATGTCATGCATCTCTTTGATGGCATCAACAGAGCCATCCTTCACCTGATCCGCAATGGCAATCATTCCGGTCAAGACGTTATCAACAGCCACAAAAACAAGCGTCTTGCCCTCCTGCTGCATGCGGGAAATATTTTTATCCACCTTTAGAAGCGAGATATTTTTTGCTTCCATCATACGTTGGTTACCCACAATGACAGATTTTCCGTTTATCTCTCCTGTGATCCCCAATCCAGTTTCAGATTGGAATGATTTCGGTTCTGTAAGCGGGATCGACCGCACGACTGCCTCATGGACAATCGCCTCGCCAAGCGGGTGTTCGCTGAATTTTTCCAAAGACGCAGCCATTTCGAACCAACTGGTCTCATTCGATTCGGAAAGGTCAAGCAAGTCGGTTACCTGCGGTTCTCCGCGGGTGATCGTGCCGGTCTTATCCAGAACCACTGTCTTCACCATTCCCAGACGTTCCAGCGCCTCGGACGTTTTAATCAACACGCCGTTGGTGGCGCCCTTGCCTGTTCCAACCATGATCGCGGTTGGCGTGGCCAGTCCCATCGCGCACGGACAGGCAATCACCAGCACAGCTACCATGTTGATGAGAGCTCTTGAGAATTGACTGACCCCTGAGCCAGCCGGCAAGGCGGGCCCCAGGAAATACCAGCCAAGGAAGGTTAATATCGCCAGGACGATCACTGCAGGGACAAAAACAGCAGAAACCTGATCGGCCAGTCTTTGGATCGGCGCTTTGCTGCCTTGCGCATCTTCCACCAGCCGGATGATCTGAGCAAGGGTTGTATCTTTGCCAACCTTGGTGGCTTCAAATTTAAAGGATCCAGTCTTGTTCAGTGTTGCGCCAATTACTGCGTCCCCTTTTGATTTTTCAACAGGAATGGGCTCACCGGTCAACATGGACTCATCCACAGCAGAGTGGCCTTCCAAAACCTGGCCATCCACAGGCACTTTTTCGCCGGGACGAACCAGGATCACATCGCCAAGCGCCAGATCGTCCACAGAAACATCCGTTTCGACATCCCCACGAATGACATGAGCAGTTTGGGGCTGCAACCCCATCAATTTCTTGATGGCCTCGCTGGTCTTGCCTTTCGAACGCGCTTCCAGGAATTTTCCCAAGCGGATCAAGGTGATAATGATGGCGGAAGTCTCAAAATAGACATGCCCGCTGATCAAGCCGAAGGTTACCGGAATCGAATAGAGAAAAGCCGTGGAGGACCCCAGCGCCACAAGGACGTCCATATTTGCAGATCCGCTCCGGATGGATTTATAAGCTCCGACATAGTATTGCCAACCCACATAGAACTGAACCGGGATGGCCAGGGTCATCAGGATCAAGCGGAACCAGGTCTTTTGAGCCATTTCCATTGAGAAGAGACCGAAATCCCCTCCCATGGATAAAACAAGCAGCGGCAGAGAAAACAAAATGCCGATGATGAGCAGCTTCCTTTGCTGATCGATCTCAGCCTTACGCGCCTGCGCCTCAACATCCACCTGATCGCCGCCTGATTCAACCATTTCAAAGCCGGCCTTGCGGATCACCTGTTTAATTTCGTTCAGAGTGACAATCGTGGGAACATAATTCATCCTGGCGTGTTCAGAAGAGAGATTGATGGATACTCTCAATACGCCATCGATAGCTTTCAGCTTTTTTTCCAATCGACTGACGTCACTGGCGTCTGCCAGTGATTTGATCCATAGATCTGCTTCGCCCAAAGCGATGCCATAGCCGGCTCTTTCGATACGTCTGATCAGAGCATCAAGATTTGTTCCGGATGCGTCATATTGAACAGCAGCCCTTTCATTGGACAGATTCACTGCCGCTGAAAGGACTGATTTTTCTTTTTTAAGATTGCGCTCGATGGTCGTCGCGCAATTGGCGCAAGTCATGCCGGTTACAGGCAAGGTCACCTGTTTTATTTCTGACATTTTTTTGTCGATTCTGGTCGATTATTTTTCAACCGGGTAATTGATCTCTGCCAATAGATCTTCGATGGCTTTGGGGGTGGCAGGTGCATCATAATGGACGTCCACTTTTTTGGTTTCAAGGTCAGCCTCAACGAATTTCACGCCATTAAGATCGCCCAATTCTGTCTTGATAGTGTGCACACAATGCATGCAATGAATTGCGGGTACTGAATATTCTACGGATTCCATTTTTTCTCCTATTAATTAAACCTTTGTGGTTTGTTCAAAAACTTCAGTAATTTCCTTTAATACGCGCTCCCTTTCGGAAGTATCTTCACCCCGAATGGCGGTGATGACACATGAATTCAGGTGTTCGTTAAGAATATTCAACGAGACTTTATTAAGGGCAGCCTGAACAGCCTGGATTTGTCGAATAACGTCAATACAGTATTCTTCATTTTCCACCATACGGATGATGCCCCTTACGTGGCCTTCGATGGTCTTCAGTCTCAAAGCACTTGATTCATGTTTCATAACTCTCCATTCCCACCCCCTATGGGGGGGGCTAGTTATTAGTATACTTATTCCGACCTGATTTGTCAAGTATTTTCTAAATTAACCTCTTACCGGCTATTGACAGACGCGCTTTTCACCTCTACTATTAAAAGGTATGGACAAGTCTCCTGCAGTTTTAAAGGGAACCACGGTTCTGATTACCGGCGGCGCTCGCCGTCTTGGAAAGGTTATGGCGCTTGCCGCAGCATCCGCCGGCGCAGATATCATTCTCCACCACGCGCATTCCCCTATTGAAGCGCAAGAAACAGCACAGGAAATCAAGGCGATCGGCCGACAGGTATGGGTGCTGGAAGCGGACTTGCTGGATTGCGCTCAAATACAATCGCTTGTCAGCTCTGCCTTTGACCTGGCCCCTGTCACCGCCCTGATCAATAACGCAGCCATCTTTAAACAGGTGAATATGTCCAATACCACGCTGCTGGATTGGAACGAACACATGCAGATCAACCTGACGGCCCCATTTCTGCTCAGTCAGGTTTTCGCGATCCGATACAAGGGTGAAAATCCCGGCAGGATCATTAACATCCTCGATTGGCGCGCATTACGACCCGGCAAAGACCATTTTCCATATACCATCAGCAAATCCGGATTGGCGGCTTTGACCAAATCCCTTGCGTTATCGCTTGCCCCTCGCATCACGGTCAATGGCATTGCTTTGGGAGCCATCCTTCCTCCAGGCGATGAAGATTTTTCACCCGAGTTAATAAAGAATGTTCCCATGCAGCGCTGGTCCAGTCTCGAAGAACTGGCTGACCTGACCACCTATTTATTGCATGCTCCTTCCTACATAACAGGCGAGATCGTTCACCTGGATGGCGGCAGACACCTCGCATAGAACTCAAGGAGAAATATGGATAAAATTTTCATTACAGATCTGCTCATCCGCGGCGTGATAGGCATCTCGGAACGCGAACGCGAACAACCCCAGGATATTCTGGTCAACATCGAGATTTCCGCAGACATCACTGCAGCCGGTAAATCGGATAACGTGGAAGACTCTGTCAACTATCGGACCATTGCAAAAAAGGTTTTGGCGCATACCGAAACGATCAAGCGTTATACCGTGGAGGCACTCGCGGAAGATATTGCCCGTCTGTGCCTTGAGAACAATAAAGTCAAGATTGTTTTGGTGAGAGTGGAAAAACCCGGGGCGGTACGTTTTTCCCGCTCGGTGGGTGTAGAGATAATCCGATCAAACTCCTGATGAACGAAGCCTATTTACTGCTGGGATCCAACATCGATCCGGAAAAGAACATCCTTCTGGCGCTTGAATACCTGCAGCAAAGCTGCAAGCTGCTGGAAGTCTCTCATACATGGCAGACCAAACCTGTAGGCAGCGAAGCCCCGGATTTTTTAAATACAGCCGTCCATCTCAAGACCGAAGAAGATGCCGCATCCTTAAAAGCAATTTGCATCAATCACATAGAAGGAATGCTTGGCAGGGTCAGGGTTGCAGACAAGAACGCCCCGCGCACGATCGACCTGGATATCATCATCTTCAACGGAGAAGTGAAGGACCCGTCGCTTTTCAAGTATGCGCACATCCTTCTGCCGTTCGCAGAACTTTTGCCCGACCTGGTGGACCCCCAAAGCAAACGCACCCTCTTGGAACTTTCCAAGGAAAACAAAAAGACAACCATGGCGAAAAAGTTCAAGTGTTTGATCCCCCAATAAAATAGACTGATCGGCTATTTTATCCGGCCAAACAGGTTTTGTAATACGTCTTTTAACGGCCTGGCATTTTCCTTGGAAAAAGGCAATGCTTCCAGTTCTGAAAACCCTTCTGAATATAACTCTTCGAACTTTTCTTTTGTAGCTTTATCGTACCCTTCCTCTTCCAACAAGCGGGCAAGCCGCCGGGCTCTGTCGGCGTTGATTTCCTTTTTTTCATTCCATGCAGCGTTGAAAGCTTTGTTTTTTTGAATCCCCAACAGCACGGGGTAAGTCTTTTTCCGTGAGATCAGATCACTTGTACAGGATTTGCCTGTTTCTTCATCATCGCCCCAAATCCCCAGCCAGTCATCCTGCACTTGAAAGGCGTGCCCGATCTTGATACCGGTATTAAAAAGAGATCTTACCGAGCGGTTTTCAGCGCCGCCAAGGTAAGCACCCATGGACAAACAGGTTGCCAGCAAGGATCCCGTTTTACCTTCCACCATCTGCCAGTATAGGTCCATGGGCAGATCCTCTTTGTCTTCAAATGCAATATCCAGATATTGTCCACGTGTCAATTTCAGGCAGGCAATCTGCAGCATTTCCTTCGCCCGCAAGACGGTGGAATCATTATAAAATGCTGACAAACGCAACAGAGTAAGGTGGGCCAGCGTGAGCATGGCGTCACCTGCGTTGATTGCCAGAGCATTTCCCCATTTTACCCAAATGGTTGGCCGGCCTCTCCGTAATTCACTGCAGTCCTGAATGTCATCGTGGATAAGTGAAAAATTATGCACCAACTCCACGGATGCAGCGGCGGGCAGGGCTTTATGCCAGTCACCTCCGGCAGCCTGGCAGGAAAGCAAAACCAGCAACGGCCGGATGCGCTTGCCTTGAATGGATGGTTTGTTCTTTCCACCTTCCCAACCCAACTGGTAGCTCAGCATGGCTGCATAATCAGCGGGATAATCTTTTAATATTTCGTGCATCGAGGCACGCAGTTCATGGTCAATGGCTTCACGCATTGCGTCCAAAAGGCTTTTATTGTCCATCAACCCATCCTTTACGTCTTAAAGGCACCTTTCCAAGTGCATCCAGATCTGCAGCTCCGCAAGCGAACATGGCTATGCGCATCTCAAGGATTAATTCATCAATCAGGCCCACAACAACTTCTGAAGACAGCGATGCCGCTTTCAGGAATCCTCCTGCCATGCCGCCCAAAGAGGCTCCCATGGCGACGCTTTTCGCAAAGTCAAGTCCTTTGCGCAATCCGCCCGAGGCAATGACCGGCACGTCAGGCAGGACAGAACAGACCTCAGCAAGCGCCTGCGCTGTAGGGATGCCCCAATCTCTGAAATGAGAACTGATACGGATGCGTTCCTCTGAATTGTTGCGATGCTTTTCCACCTCAGACCATGAGGTGCCCCCGGCGCCTGCCACATCAATGCAGGTCACACCCAAATCGACCAGCCGTTTGGCCGTTTTGGCATTGATGCCCCACCCCACTTCTTTTGCTATCACCGGAACGTTTAATTTTGCGCAAACCATTTCGATCTTGCCGGACAACCCGGCGAAGTTGGTTTGTCCTTCAGGCTGCAGCGCTTCTTGTAACGTATTGAAATGCAGGATCAACGCGTCCGCTTCGGCCATCTCGACAACACGCTGACATTCTTCCAGACCGCATCCGTAGTTCAATTGAATGGCGCCCAGGTTCGCGTAGATTGGAATCGCTGGAGCCCATTTTCGCAAGTTAAATGTTCTGGCCGCTTTGTCAGATTCCAAGCCGGGTCTGCCTGACCCCAATGCCAGCGCGATCCCGCGAGCCTGGGCCGCTTCGGCCAGATTAATATTTATCCCCAATCCCTCATCTGTTCCCCCGGTCATGGAAGAAATCAGGATGGGCGCTTTTAAAGGTTTTCCCAAAAAAGAGCATTCTGTGGTGACTTCGTTAAGATCAAGCTCCGGAAATGGATTATGTTCCAACGTCAAGGCGTCAAACCCTGTACTAACCTCTGATTGAACATCTTTGGTTAAATTGATATTGATGTGATCCAATTTTCGGTTACTGGTATAATGCGCTGAATCATCCATCGCCACCTCAATTCCTTGTGTGAGTATACCAAAATTGAGGGTACAATCCAAAACAGAACTTAACCACAAATTGTGTAAAAAACCATAACTTTTATTAAAGTATAGTGTTCAGAAATAAGGATAAGGATTGAATTGCAGGAATCCTTGACAGATTATTCAGGATAGCTACAATTTATCTTATTCAAGTTCAACCCCAACCGCCAGGAGGTTTTGTAAGATGAGTGACACGCTGGATAAAGTTACTGAGGTGATTGTAGATGTTCTTAAAATCGATGCCAAGGAAGTAAAGGCAGACACCAGATTCGTAGAAGACCTCAAGGCCGATTCAATGGATCAGTTCTTTCTGATCGATGGGTTCTGCGAGAAATTTGATATCAACATCAACGATGAAGACGCGCGCAACATCAAAACCGTTGGTGATGCGGTAAGTTACGTGGATTCACACAAGAAATAATCCCGCAGAAATTCGTCAGAAAATCATTATATCTGGATTATGGTGTTATCAAGCCCGGGATCTCTTCAGGAGAACGGGCTATTTTTACACCTGCGGTCTGAAGCGCCTTTATTTTGCTTTCAGCAGTTCCGAGACTACCTTCGATCAATGCGCCTGCATGCCCCATGCGCTTGCCGGCGGGAGCTGTAAGTCCGGCGATAAAAGCGATCACCGGTTTGGTCAAACTCGAAGCAATATATTCAGCCGCCCGTTCTTCATCATCTCCGCCAATTTCACCGATCAATATAATGGCATCCGTCTTTGCGTCTGCCTCGAAGAGTTCCAAAACTTCAACAAAATCCAACCCTTTGACCGGATCGCCTCCGATTCCAACACAAGTCGAGACGCCGATCTGATTTTGTTTTAAGGAATACAAGACTTCATAGGTGAGCGTCCCTGAACGCGAAACAACGCCAATGTTGCCCGGAATGGAGATCTCAGCCGGGATGATCCCCACCTTGGATTCTGCCGGTGTAATAAGGCCCGGGCAGTTTGGACCGATCAATCTGGTGGTACGGGATGAAAGATATTGCCTGACGCGCATCATATCCTGTAAAGGCGCGCCTTCGGTAATACAAACCACCAATGGAATTTCAGCATCCACTGCTTCGAAAATTGCATCACCCACATATTTTGCAGGAACAAAAACCACGCTGACATTCGCTCCTGTTACATCGACTGCCGTCTGCACAGAGTCGAATACGGGCACCTTGCCGCCAAGCACCCAATCGCCGCCTTTCCCGGGAGTGACGCCGGCCACAATATTGGTCTTGTAATTCAGCATCTGTTCCGTATGGAACAGCCCTTCATTCCCAGTGATGCCCTGCACGAGCAAACGTGTCTCACTATTCACCAGAATGCTCATAACACCCCCTCACCTGCTTTTTGAACAGCGATTTGCGCTGCCTCCAAAAGGCTGCGCGCCGGAATAAGGGAAGACCCTTCAAGCAAGGCCAGGCCTTCTTCTCCGCGAGTCCCTACCAGGCGAACAACGATCGGGACTTTTGGCTCCACGCTTTCATAAACATTCAGGATGCCTTTTGCCACTTCGTCGCAGCGAGTTATACCGCCGAACACATTTATTAATACCGATCTTACTTGCGGGTCATTAAGGATTAATTTCAAGGCAGCTTCCACCTTTTGTGCGTTTGCTCCGCCGCCGATATCCAGGAAATTGGCGGCCTCTCCTCCCATCGATTTTAAGATGTCCATGGTTGCCATCGCCAGGCCGGCCCCATTGACAAGACAGCCCACGTTGCCATTCATCTTTATGTAAGCGAGCCCATCTTTTCTTGCCTGCATCTCTGCGCTTGATTCAGAATCCAGGTCGCGAAAGTCGGACAGACTGGGATGCCTGAATAAGGCATTGTCGTCCATCACGATCCTGGCATCCAGAGCGCATAATTTTTCATCGTCAGTTATCACCAATGGATTGATTTCAACCAGCATTGCGTCACAATCCACGTAGACCTTCCAGAGGTTCTTAACGATCTCTCCGAAACCAAGCCAATAGGAACGCTCCAGATCAATATTAATGGCAACATCCCGCAACTGGTAATCGCGCAAACCAAGCAGGGGATCAATAACGCGTTTAACAACCTTTTCAGGGGACGCTTCGGAGATCTCTTCAATATCCATGCCCCCATAACTCGAAGCCATTAAAACAGGTTTTTGATTGAGTCGGTCGTTTGCAATACTGAGGTAGATTTCTTTGTCGATACTGACCAATTGGTCTACCAATACTTTCTTAACAACATACCCGTTGATCTCCGAACCGATCATTTCTTCTGCGATCTCTTCAGCCTCACGACTGGATTTTGCGAAGCGTATTCCTCCTGCCTTTCCTCTGCCGCCGCTTAAAACCTGCGCTTTTATGACAACTTTTTCCCCCAATTCTTCGCTTATTTGCTTGACTTCATTGACAGATTCTGCGATCCTGCCATTTGGAATGGGAATGTTATACATCGTGAACAACGTTTTCGACTGGTATTCTTGAAGTCTCATCAAGTCACCTTATCAACCTTATTTCCACCACCTTTAAAATTATACACTCGTATAAAAAACAAAAAACAGCCCGGAAGGTTCCGGGCTGCCCTTTTTGTTCAAGATCTTATTCCTTGAGGAAATTCTCCAAGGCCTCTTTGCTGATACGGTAGGATTCACCGATTTTCTTGGCTTTGAGACCGCCTGAGGTAATTGCAGCGATCACATCAGCTTCAGCTACCTTTAGAACGTTGGCTGCTTCAGCGGTGGTCATTACCGAAGGGATGGTCGCTCCGGCCGCGGCGGTTGCGGAACCTACCGGCGCCTGATTCTGTCCGATGCCGGCCAGAGATTGTGAAAGTACGTTGCCGATCCCCAACCCTGCGCCGATGCCAGAGGTCAACCCGGCACCGCCATTGGGATTGTTGGCAGCTTCGCGCATGGCGTCAGAGGCCTGCAACTGCGCATAAGTTGCCATATCCAGCATACCCATGGAGCGAAGTTCTTCCGCAGATTTTTCAGAAGGTTTAAGGTTCCCGATATAGAAGGATTTGAGCAGGATACCCAGGGCGGAAAAGTCATCTTGAGCTTTGGCTCGAATGCCTGCGCCGATCTCTTCAGTCAGTGAAATGATCTCAAAGACGTTCTTCTTCTGCCCGGTTTCAGAAAGCAGGTCTTGAAGTTTTGAAAGCAATATGGTCTTGAAACGGCCTTCAATCTCTGAAAGCTGATAGGAGCTCTTGGCGCCTACAATTTGGGTCACAAACTGCTGCGGATCCGAGATCTGGAAGCTATAGGAGCCATACCCCTGCAGCAAAGCCACTCCAAGACCCACTCCGCTGTTTTTCACCATGATCGGCTGGGCTGTACCCCATTTCCGGTCGGGGAATTCTTTTGTGGAAACAAAATAGACTTCCGCAGTGAACGGGGTGCGATCATTGAAGGCTTTGCCAACAAAGTCGATCAACAAGGGGATGTTCGCGGTAACGATGGTATGGCGACCCGGACCAAAGGAATCAAGCGCCTGACCGTCACGCATGAATACAACGCGTTGTGATTCCCGGACAATCACCTGTGAGCCGATACGAAGGTCGGCAACACCGGTTTCCGGAAAACGATGAACCAACTCTTCGTTCATCTCATTAGGATATTCAACCACATCAAAAATTCGTGCCATTGGACAACTCCCTGTAAATTATGAATGATTAATTATTCAC
>Ga0172371_10005236_pt1 | contig 19317 bp, 22 predicted proteins | sample Lak12m_FD_114543 | JGI IMG/M metagenome (GOLD analysis project Ga0172371, IMG submission 114543) | Freshwater microbial communities from Kabuno Bay, South-Kivu, Congo - kab_022012_12m | ecosystem: Environmental > Aquatic > Freshwater > Lake | place: Democratic Republic of the Congo: South-Kivu...
GTCCTTTCAAAAAGTCAGAGGCCATTGATTCAGAAGAAGTTGCCTTCCTCATTAAAAGACCGGGAAGGCAGAAAGGCCAGAAGCATCAGGAGTGGTTAACCTGTCTGAGAAACCTCTTCAGGGGAATTTTTACTTTTGACAATATCGATTATGTGCTCCGGGATGCCTATATGACCGGCGTCTCTACCGGCCCCATCGACTGGCGCCGGCTTCTCTATTATACCTCATTCCGGAAGGAGGGATTGTTACTGGATAAAAGAGGGATGGATGCGCTGGCCATGTTTCTCAATGCCCGGCTCTATCTCTATTCAAATGTTTATTATCACCGGACCACCCGTTCAATTGACCTTCAACTTCAGGAGATATTCAGGGAGACGATGGAGATCCTCTGCCCCTTTCATCCCTTAAGAGAGATCGATCGTTACTTAGAGTTGACCGATTGGTACCTGATGGAGAAGGTCCTCGATTGGAAGAACTCTCGATCGGCTCATGAAAGGCAGTTGGGAGAGAAGTGGGAGGAGGTGCTTTCAAGGAAATTGAAATGGAGCAGTGCCTTCGAGGAAAAGCTGACCCTCAGGGAGATGGAGCTGGGGAGATCCATCTTTCTCAATCCTCAGGAAGTCAAGGAAAGGATGAGGGCCTTCCTGCCCAAGCGGCTCAAGGGAATTGCATTTCATGTGGATATGGCCCATCACGATCCAAGGCCTCTTAACCCGTGGCATGGGTCAGAAGGGACTACCCTGCTCATCTATGACCCGGGAACCAGGCGGATTTCGAGGGAACCCCTCCGGAGACTCTTTCAATATATTCCAGCCAAGGTGGCCATCTGTCGGGTCTATGCCACCACCCATCGCTATGACAAGGAATTGTCCAAAGCAGCCCGACGGGCCCTCGCCTTAGAGGGATATGAGGAGGCTTTTGAAACCAATGTCTAAAAAATGGGTTTTAGGTTGGATCGTCTGTCTGGGGTTGCTCGTCGCCGCAGGCGGAAAAGAACCGGCTTTCCTCAACCCCAAAGAAGATCCCATGGAGAGGAGGGAGGAAAAGCTCAGAGCCTTTAGGGAAAGGAAGGATCAGTTTTTTAAAGAGGACCTCCATTCACCGCTCAGAGAGAGTGATAGAAAGAGATTCAAAGGACTCATCTACTATCCTGTCGACCTGAGATATGCGATTTCTGGGGGAATCGAACGCTACCCCACCGAGCCCAAACCGGTTTATATCAACCTTCCCACCAGCAAAGGAAATGAAAAAAAATATGTAAAATATGGCCGCTTTAAATTTCGGTGGAATGGAAAAGAATATTTCCTTCACATCTACCGGCCCCTGGGTGGAGGGGAGTTTTTTCTTCCCTTCAAAGACAAAACCTCGGAAAAAGAGACCCATCGGGATGGACGTTATCTCTATATAGAACCGATGCCCGGAGGAAAGGTCCTGATTGACTTTAATCGGGCCTACAGCCCCTTCTGTGAATATAATGAGAAGTATACCTGTCCCCTTGCCCCCAGGGAGAACTGGCTGGACCTCGCGATTCGAGCCGGTGAGAAACGCTTTCGTTAAGAAGTCCTCATGATCGTTCAATGCATCCCCACCTTGGTTTTCCTTGTCTTGGAGTATTGACCGTGTTATGATATAAATGAATTTATTGAATATAGGAAGGGTTTCATACGTGAAAGAAAACGGATATCAGACACGAATAATGGCCATTTATCAATTCATCAATCATCATCTTTATTTCAATCGACCTGATATTGAAATAAAGGGAGAGCCTTTTAATTCTACCATTCTCTTCAGCCTCTTGACCGGACTGATGAAGGGAAAGGAATTGATCATCGGGGAACCGGGACTCGGAAAAACCACCTCCGCAGAATTTATCGGTTCCCTTATCTATCAACTCCCGTTGGGGATGATCTGGGGGAGTGAGGTGTCGGGTCATCCGGAACAGACAGAAGAGAAGATTATCGGAAGACCGGATTTGGGGAAACTCAATCGGGGTCAAGAGGATGTGGTCTGGACCCATTTTTCACAAATCCCCGTGAAGATCGTGGACGAGATCAACCGTCTCCCAGAAACCAAGCAGAGCATGATTCTCGATGGGGTGGACCGGGGGAATTGGGAATATCTCAATGAAATGATTATCAATGAGGAGTATTGCCTCTTCGCTACGGCCAATTATCAGGATGGAGGGACGAATACCATTATCGCTCCCCTGGTCGACCGTTTCGATGTGGTGGTGGAATCCAGATATCCGGGTCCGAATCTCTCTTTCCTCATCGGAAAGAGCAGGCGGAAAGATCAAATCCTGAGAAATCCCAAACATGAAAAAGACCTCTACCGGGTTCTCACTTCGAAGATTGCCTATGAGAAAAAGATCCCTCAGATGGAGGAGATCTGCAATGCCTTCGGTGACTATCTTCATAAGACCATTGGAATTAAGCCCCTCCGCAAAGAAGATCGCGAACAGATCCGGTCAGAGGTGGAGACCCTGGATTTGGACCTTGATGCCAGTGCATTCACCCGGATGCTCCTGTCGGAACTCTCCTTCTGTGACCGTTATGGCCAGAAACGAATTATTGAAAACTGTGAGGAGGGATGTCATTTCTCCGAGTATCTGTGCCATGAAATTAAAAATTGTGCCTCCAATCGGCTCCCCACCTCAATCAAACTCTATGCACAGGGGTTGGCATGGTTACTGGGAGATTCCGAGATTGATATGGAACATGTGAAGGCGGTCATGCCCTACAACTTATCCCATCGAATTCAATGGAAAGATGAAATCCTCTCTCAAAAAGAGAGAGCGAAAAGGGATGATCCTTTCCAGATCTATCTCGCCAAAGAGGCCGTCAAAACCCTATCCCACCGGTATCAGGAACAGAGTGAGCATCTGAAGGATGCATTGGCGGTCGGGTCGAAGATCTTTCAAGGGGAACCCCTCGAATTCCTGGAGGGGGACCATCCCCTTTATACAGAGATTCGAAAGGATATCCCCCCGATAAAATGAAACCAATGTGACCAAATAGAATGAAATCGATTCACTCACCGGAGAGAACATCCAGCCGTTGTACCGATGGGGACCTTCACGGACCCCGGAACCCTTTTGAGGAGTTTCAGACCTTCGCCTTTCAAAAAAGGGAGATCCCTTTAGATCAGATCGTCCAGTCCGCTGAACAGGTCATGGACCAGATCCGTCTGGGTTATGAGAAGCTTCTTGAAGAGGAAGCCAAGGAACTGGTCTGGATGGTCCAATATAATACCATCATCAAAGCTTATGAGGTGGCAGAACGGTATATTAAAGAGATCGATTATACGGCGGAGGATATTGAGGACTTCTGCTTCGCCCTGGAAAACACCCAGAAGATCCCCTATCTCATCCCCGGACCGGCCGGAATCTATATCTCCGCCCTGTGCAATTATGCCAAGGAAGGAGAGATCGTTCTCAAACTCTCCGAGCTGAAAACGGAGATCAACCTGATCGGATTTCGACTTCCGAAAGAAAAGAGATTGACTGTGGAAGGAGATACGGGTGATTTCACCGGCATCAGCCTTGAGGGAGGGGAGCTGGTGGTCGAAGGAAATGCGAAGAACTGGACAGGGGCAGGGATGAGGTCAGGAAAGATATGGGTCAAGAAGAATATTGGCCTTCATACCGGAGAATGGATGATGGGAGGCGAAATCTATGTGGGGGGAAGGGTGAGGGGATTGGGAAATATAGTCGAAGGAAAGGTCTTTGAGAGAGATAAGCTCGTCTATCCTGGAAAAGTCCGCTATCCCAATCAATACTATTAAGAAGTGCGCCCATTCGACTTCCAATGAAAGAAGAGAAACTCCAGGCAATCATCAGAGAGATTTGGCCTCAGCTGAGGAAAAAACATCTCTATCCAGAAATTCCCATGCCACGGATCAGGAGTCTTCGCGACGTGCCTGAGGAAGAAGGGGAAAAGAGTCAGGGGGTCGGTCTGGAGATGAAGGAGAAATTAATGACCATCAACCCTCTCTTCCTCTCTTCGATGCAGGGCAAGATGCCAGAGAAGAAGGTTATGGAGGCCCTTCTTGATCATGGAATTACCCACTATACCTTCTGTCCGTGGGATTTTCAAACTCACCTTATGATTTATGCAGAAGCGAAGCGGGTGATGGGCGACAAAGAGTCTGCCAAACAGGTGGCCAATTATTTCATTGACGTGATCGCTGACACACATTGTGTGAAGAAAAAAGTGACCGAGATCCCCGAACTGCATCGACATCTTAAAAAGGGGACTGTCCAAGAGGTCATTTCATCACTCTGCCAGAAGATTTGGGGAATCGACCTTGGTGTCTCCGCTTCCCAATCGGAAAACCGAACTCATGAAGAGATTGTCCGCAGGTTGGCACGCATTCCCTACTTAGACCGGTCACGATGGTCAGAGAGCATTCGGAAATTTGCACGCTCCCTCAAACCTCTCATTTTGGCTGAACAGAGGGAACAAAAAGGAAAAGGGGGGAAAGGAGAATCTAACCCTCAGGGAAAAGATGATCTGGACCATTATTCCTATGAAGAGATCGATAATGGATTAAGGGAATATGCCAGGAAGACCATGGGGCTTTCTCAGTTCCGGGAAGTAGTGGAGGATTTTTCTGAGGAACTGAAAGAGGCCGGGTATGGCGCGGAAGGGGGGATGGGCCGAGGACGAAGTACGCCCATCGATGCCGATATCCTTTTTTATATGAAGTTGGCTGATCATTACTCCATCCCTTTAAGAAAAATCCCTTTGGAGAAAGGAGGCGATCTCCACCCCCATTCTCACTCCCCCTGGGAAGTAGGATCTCCATATCAGGATGTGGATATCTGGACCAGTTTTGGGAAGGTCATGCCTGGGATTACTCAGGTCTGGAAGAAGAAACAGGGAAAAGGGCGGGGAAAGATTGAAGGGGTACCTGATTGCCTTATCATTATCGATTCGTCAGGTAGCATGATCAATCCGAGAAAGAACCTTTCCTATGCGGTTTTAGGAGCGGCCTGTGCGACCAATGCCTATTTGAGGAACGATTCTAAAGTGGCGGTTTATAATTTTAGTGATGCCCCGATGGGCGGCCGGGATATTTTAGATTTTATTGATGATCGAGAAGCGATCTACAAGGCTTTGTGTAAATATTTCGGGGGTGGGACAGCACTGGATTTGGAGGATATTCTACCCTTGGTTAAGAAAAAGAGCCCTCCTGATCTCTTCATCATCACCGATATGAAGATCACGAATCTCGAGGCATTGATCGGGTTTTTTGGACAGATTCAGAATCGAATCACGGCAGTCCACATCGGAGAAAATCCTTACGCCACCCGGTTTGAAAAGGCCGTTGAAAAAAGAAAGAATATCAATATTTTTAAAGTTAAAAAGAAAGAGGATATCCCCAATATCGTTCTTGGGAGTATTAGAGAGTATTTTAATCCTGAGGATAAACGACGCTGATCCCTTCCTCGAACCATCCCATGATTATTGGTTTGAAGATATTCCAAAAATCTCATAAAAGCCCTTGACTTACCTTCTTCAAATTTTATAATTTACTTTCAATTATAAAAGGTTTTATAAAAGGGAGGAACATGACCGATTCCATTGAACATCAAATTTTAAAATCACGATATACCCATCAGGAGATTGTCCGGAAATATAATTGGATCGCCCCCGTCTATGATCTTTTTGGAATTTTGATGGAATCGAGGGCCCGCCTCAAGGCCCTTAAAATGGTTGACATTAAAAATGGTGAAAAAATATTGGAGGTCGCCTTTGGGACCGGTCTCAATTTAATCGAAATCCTAAAGAGAAACCCAAATGGCTGGGTGGATGGAATTGATATCTCCACAAAGATGTTAGGGCGTGCTCAAAGAAGGATTGTTAAGACAGGGAAACATAATTATAGGCTTCATCTTTGTGATTGCCGAAACCTTCCTTTTGAAAATGAAATGTTTGATGTGGTGAGCAGTCAATATCTCCTGGATATTCTACCAGTAGAGGATTTTATACCTATCCTTCTCGAGTTTAAAAGGGTTTTAAAGAATGGAGGGAGGTTGATATTGGTGAATATGACCAAGAGCCAAAAATGGTCCAATAGGATTTATGAAGAAATCTACAAGCTCAAACTCCCCCTTTTGGCAGGATGCAGGGGTGTTATTGCTCAACCCTTTCTTAAAAAAATAGGGTTTCAGGAGTTTAAAAGGGAATTTGTATCACAATTTGGGTTTCCATCGGAAATAGTATTGGGAATCAAGAAAGAGGATCGAATAAAAATATGATTTAAGTGATTTAAAGTATTAATTTTTTGGGTGACTAAAGATTAGGCACTTTGATAAAAAAATTGGAGAATAAGGGTTTTCAAGATTAAAATATCGGGTTATCAACAGGGTATTCACAGAAATTGTGGGAAAAATATCCAATCGCTTATAATTATTAAAAAATATAAAAGGGATCAGTTAGAGGAGGGCAATAACTGATCCCAACCAGTACATCAAATGGGGGTGAACAAGGAGGTGATATGGTTTGATGTACTGATCAAATATATTATAATAAATTAGAATTATAAAATCAATATTTGGCATAAGATTTGCTTAAAAGGAGAATATATGAGGCATATTGTTTTTATCCTATTCTTCTTATTGCTTATTGTTGAGCCTTCTTTTTCAGAAGTTTATAAATGGACTGATGATAAGGGAGTCGTCCATTTTTCAGATGATATCACGAATATCCCTGAAAAATATCGGCCCAAAACGGATAAGGTAGGCTTACCCGAAGACAGGGTTGAAACCAGAAAAGAAGGAGAAAGGACCTCAGGGAAAAAGGAAGATACGTATAAAGATCAGTTAGGAAGAGGAGGAGACTTCTGGAAGAAACGTGTTGAAGAGTGGAAGAGAAGGTTAAAGGTGGCCCAGGAAAAGATGGAGGAGAGTCGAATTAAGTATAATGAATTAACTGAGAAGTTTAATGATTCAAAAAGTTCTGTAGAGAGGAACAATTTACGCCGGGAAAGAGACCAAATCAAAATTGAGATGGATCAATATAAAAATCAAATAGAAGAGGCAAAAATGATGTTAGAGAAGAAGATCCCGGAAGAGGCTGAAATCTATAAGGCCAAACCTGAATGGATTAAACAGTGAAAATATTGCATAGATTTTAAAAAAAGTTCATACTTTATCAAACCATATATAACCTTCGTATTTTTAAAAGGATATAGCCTATAAGCCCCTATTCCCAATGACAATTTATCCCGAAAGATTTAAACAAATAAATTTGGTATTAATTTTGACAATTTGGATTTGCAAAAAAAGATTTAATAAAAGATAATTACTGGATAAAAATTATGCATTTATCCCCTAAAAGTATAAAATTGAAGTTATGGCATTAAAAATGCAATTATTAATTTATCTTTATTTAAATATATAGATGCCCAATGAATAATCAACCCTCGACTGAAAAGAAAATGGGAGTTTTCACCGTTGAGAGGAGGAGATATCCCCGGCATAGCGTTGAATTTCCCCTTGATTATTCCAGGGTTGAAGGTAAAGAAACCTATGGGGGAATTGTGGCCAATGCAAGTGAAGGTGGACTTCTGGTTTATCTTCCACAGAGGATTGAATTAGGGGCCACATTAAAAATCGAAATTTTTTACGTTCAGGGGTTGGAGTTTAATACTATTAAAGCCATGACAAAGATAGTCTGGTCAGATCTTGCATCCAAAGAGAGCTGGGGAGAATATCGATACGGTTTGCAGTTCATTAATATCGAAGAGCAAGATTACGCCAGATTGATGAACTTACTGAAAGATATAGGAAAATAAAAACGTTAAATTTCTTATCAGCCTTTCCCCATTGAATCTCTTTCGGCTCATTTCCATATTTTCTCATGATTCCCTCCAAAAAAAATCACTTGAACTTTTTCTTAAAATTATTAAGAATAGAGTTGTCCAGTTTAATCGTTCAATAAAATTCGATGATGGATATGAATCACGAAGAAGAACTCTATAGAGTCATCCTCAAAGGTATTGGGAAAAACACGGAGGAAGAGAAGGAACTTTTCTGCCGGGAGGTATCGGAAAATTACGGATTTTCCCAATCCCTGTTGAGGAAGATTCTTGACCGAAGCCCCATCGTCCTGAAAAAAAATTTACCGAAGAAAAAAGCAGAACTATTGGCCAAGACATTTAAATCCTTTGGGGCGATTGCCAGCGTCGAGAAAAAAATCGGGCTCCAGGCTATCCAGCTTGAAATTCAGGGGAAGCCTCCTTATCAGGCAGCCCTGGAATCCTGCTCCCTGAGAAAGACAGAAAGAGGAACCTGGAATGTGGTGGGAAGAATAAGGAATATATCTCAAGAGAATCTGACAGATATTTGGGTTCTTATCCAGCTTTTTGATGATCTTGATGAACTGATCACTTTTGAAGAAACCACCCTTCCTATCAATCCCCTTCCACCAGGTGAAACTTCCCCCTTTAAGATTATCCTGGATGGAGGGCTTCCCCTCAAATGGGCCTCTATTATCTTTAGAAATGCGATGGGGATTTCCTTATCTACGGTGGATAGGAGAAAGAAGAAGGAATGGATTGAAGTTGAGATGGGTGAAGATTGGAAAAAAGTCAAACCCCTTCCTATCTCTGAAACTCGGGTTAAGTTATCTTCAATCCTTAAGGCTGAAACTCCTCCAGTCCAGGAAGAGATCAACCTTAAAAGTGAGAAAGAGAGAGAGGAAGAACGAATTTTAATGGAAGAGAAATTGGCTCGCTTGGAGAGCATTGAAGAAAAAGAAGAGAGAGCGGAAGTACTTACGTCCATTCTTGAAGAAAAGGAGGAAGAAGAGGGGAGAGAAGGCAACAGACTTATGGAAAACCAGACTTCCCAGATCGTCATACCCCTTGAAATAGAGGAGAAAATACAGGAAGAAACATTCCCCCTTGAGCTTCAACATCCACAGGAAGAACCCGTAGAAATGATTCAATCCATAGAAGAACCCGCATTTCAAGAACTCCCTTCCCCCAAGGAGGAACCGTCAGTGATTTCAGAGGAGAGGAGAGCGGATGAGCTTCCTCCTTATCCCTGGATCGAGGAATTTAAGAAAGCCATTGAAATCTACTACCGAGATCAAAGAGAAGGTTTTCAAACATGGTTTGAGAGCGTTCAAAAAGAGAATGAATCACAAAGCCCTTTTCGTCGTCTGTTAACATTGCTGGCCTATGCCCGTTTTAACCAAGAAAGGGAGTCTGAAAGGGCTCTGAAAAATACTCAAAAGGTCTTTAAACTCCTTCATCAATCTGATTTAAAGCTTGGAGAAATTCCTGAGATCGATGGGACCTCTTTCTTTTCCGGAGAGATATGGAAAGACCTGTTCTTTAGGGCGGTCCCAAAATTACAGGAAGTAGCCTATTACATATTGGAAAAGAAAGACTGGAAGGCACTGGAATTGGAACGTTTTATACAGGTCATTCCCCATATGGGCATACATAACAGCCGATGGGCCGTTCGTTCAATCCCGAGATGGATTCCAGAGATGATTTCAATCAATTTCTCCGACATTCCAATCGCCGTTGAGGAAGGCCTTTATCGGGTAGCCTCCAGATTGGGAGTGGTTAATCCCATGTTCGATTATTACCAGGGGAGGCATTCGATGGGAGACTTTAAGATCCAATCCTTCGGAAAAGCCGCTTTTCCCGAGGACCCTTCAAGGATCGAAGAACCGATGAGCCACTTAGGAAAGGGGGAAAAAGAGGGACACTGTTTTCCAATTCAACCGAGATGCGAGGGTTGTCTGTTTGAGGCGTTCTGCCCGAAACTTTATCCCAACATTAACCCTTCTGAAAAAGGAATGATAGAGTAAACCCGTTGTAACTCCCTCGGTTCTTCCGAGGGAAAGGCAGATGCGCAAGGCTTTAAAGTTTACAATCGCATCTTAAAAGGGATTTATTTCTATCCCATCATGGAACAGAAATCTTACGGAGTTCATCTTCACCGAAGGGGATGGGATTTTTAACGGGAAAAATTGAAATCAATCTCTACTCAGATGGAAAAATCGAATACCGGCAGGGAGAGAAGAAGATCTCCAAGAAAAGTAATGGACTTACCTCTTGAGTATCGGGTGATCAGTGCACCTTATGCCCATGGCGGACTTGTTGTCAATGCGAGCGAAGTGGGGTTACTTGTCCAATCCATTAAGAATATCCCTGTGGGGACAAAACTCAATGTTGCTGTCCTGTTTCCAAAAGGGTATGAATTGACCAATTTTCAGGTACTTGCCGAGATTATTTGGAAGGATCTCCACTGGGAAGAGGATTGGGAAGGATACCAATATGGATTGAAATTTATTCAGATATTGGATGACGATTATCGGAAGCTTAAACAACTCCTTAGCGGTCAATTTCAGTGAGAAAGGCATCATGATTCCCATGGAAGACTGGAGGGAGGTATAGAACCCCATCATCCGGTTGAGATTCACCCCGTTAGAAGGCCCTGCTTTCAAGTAGGGGACAACTTCATAAGACCTCTGGTCTATGCCGGGATTGACTAAAGGGGAATGGAAAACGGAAGAGAAAACAGCCAAACCGAGGATTGGGATTGCTAATATTGAAAGAAGGAGGTACCCCCGTTTTTCAATCGATCTCCCAATCGAATATCATCAAATGAACACCCCTCTAGTCCATTCGGGGAAGGCCATCAATGCAAGTGAAGGTGGACTATTGGTCTATCTTCCTGAAAAGGTGAATATTGGTCAGCATCTCCGATTAAAACTTTTTTTTCACTCCGGCTTTAACTTCAATACCATTGAAATGATCACTGAAGTGGTTTGGATCGACCTTCACCTATCCGAAGGATGGGGGGATTATCGATGTGGATTGAGGTTTGTTGATATATCCTCTGAAGATTTTACCAGGTTGAGAGACTTCTTAGCCTCTCTTTCAAAATAGATGATGGCGGGTTTTCCTTAATACTAAAGGACGAAAGCTCTTTCGCTTGTCAAACCCGGGGAGAATCCTTAAAATGAGTGAAAAGGAGGGGGCCCATGAGTGGAAAAAGCAGCTTCCCATATCGTAAATTTGATCGAAAACCTCATCCCCATATTGTTAAACAGATCTTAGAGGATGAAGAACTGATAGAAATGATGAAAAAAATCCTGATCGATGAAGGAAAATCATGCCCCTTCTGTCATCGGAGACTCAAGGGTGAGATCAAGGCCAAAGAGATATGGTAAGAAATTTTATTAAGCCCACATAAGAACCCACCCTGTGGTGGGGGAGTTTAACTTGACCCTTTAATCCTCTCTTTAATGTCTACATATCATCATCCGGAAGTTCCCTTTCAAAGGAGAAATGAAAAGGTTTGACAATAAGCATATCCGCCGTCTTTTCAACGCTTCCCGTGGGAATGGTAAATGGAAGGGAAAGGACAAAAACCCCTGCTCCAAAAATACTGGCCGCAATCCCAAGCGGTCTCGCAATAAGAATATCCATTACGGTCCATTCATCTGTGATCGAATCATTTTTTGTCCATTTCTCCCAACAAAAACCATTTGAATAAACCCCTCCAGTTAAAAATGAAACAGTTAAAAAGATTAATAGAGCCTTTTTTAATACTCTCATAAAGTACCTCCTTGATAGGTATTTAATAAAATTATATCTCATTTTTTTGTTTTGTCAATAAATTCAATATAGTAGAAATTTTAAAGATCCAAAGAGTTTCTAATGAAAGACCTTCATTATCCAAAAAGTTAACTCTTTGATGAAGAGGAGTTTTAAAAAAAGAAGATGAATTTTAAGAAGATAAAAATTGGCTACCGCTTCTTCTTTCGACCATTTCACCATATTTTAATGAAACCTTTCTTCTTTCATTCAGCCCTGTTCTATATTCATAAAGAACGGATATGTTCTAAAGTGGTTTAGCAAAGGAACAGGGATGGGTTTAAAAGGAGGTAGGAGGAGAAGAGATAAAATTTTATTTAAAAATTTTGAGTAAATATTCATATTAAATAAATTATGCAAATATTTTGCCAATATAAAATTTTTTATTAATAATTTGCAATTTGTTGATATTATTAATTAATTAACAATTAAACAAATTTATCTAAATAACACTATACTGAGATAGTGACATGGAATGTTATTCTTTTTTAAAATTTATTCTCCATTAACTCCGGTTTATTAGACGTATTGAAAGGAGATCGTCAATTGAAAAAAAGCTTGACAATCTTTATGAAAATCGGTATATATCCCTAAAATCCAAAGGGAAAATTAAGTTTCTCATTCGATATATGGAGTGGACGTTACTTCTCAATTCAACCTTTGAACCCCTCAAGGTAGTGAACTGGAAAAAAGCCATTATTATGGTCATCCTTGGAAAGGTGGAGGTTATAGAAGAATATGACCGATTGGTCAGGGGCATATGTTTATCTATGAGACTTCCTGCAGTCATACGGCTGCACCGATTTATCAAGAAGAGGAGCCCCATTGTTAAGTTTTCCCGACAAAATCTCTATATGCGGGATAGGGGAAAGTGCCAGTATTGTGGAGAACCATTTGATCCGGCAGAATTGACCTATGACCATGTCATCCCACGTTCAAAGGGAGGACAAACTGAATGGACAAATGTGGTTACCTGTTGCACAGCATGTAATCTTAAAAAAGGTGGGAGGACTCCTGAAGAAGCAGGGATGTCTTTAATTAAAAAACCCAAAGCTCCTATCTGGATCCCTCTGTTAAGTATGAGCTTAGGGATGGAAGAAACGCCCACTTCCTGGAGAGACTACCTTTATCTTAATCACGAATTAACTTCGTAATTTTTCATTGAATAATCAGCTTATCATGAAAGGATGAAGAAAGAACCCATGAAATACCTCTGGGCTCCTTGGAGAATGGATTATATTTTAAGTGGGAAAGAGAAGGGATGTATCTTCTGTCAAAAACCTCTGGAGGGGAAGGACAAAGAAAATCTGATCCTCCACCGGGGAAGATATACCTTTGTCATGATGAACAAGTACCCCTACAACAATGGTCATCTCATGATCGTTCCAAAGCGACATTGCGTTGAATTTGAAAACCTCAATGACCGTGAGATAAAGGAGCTTTTTTGCCTATTAAGAATATCCACCCGGGTCTTGAGGACCTCCCTTTCTCCACAGGGTTTCAATATCGGGATGAACATCGGAAAGGTGGGGGGGGCAGGGGAGGATCACATTCATTTTCATGTCGTTCCCCGTTGGAACGGGGATACCAACTTTATGCCGATTTTAGGGGAGACGAAAATCATCCCAGAATATTTAATGAATACGTATGAGAAGCTCCGCACCACATTTGGACTCCACTTCCAGGAAAAGAAGAAAGGAGGGCGAAAGAAGTGAAATGGTTAAAAACTTTTTTTATCATGGCCATCTTTATTTTTGTCATCCTCTTTTCGATTCAGAATAAAGGAGAGGTGATTTTGAGGTTTGGCCTCTCTCCCATATGGGATGAATATTGGGATTCGCCAAAGGTCCCCCTTTTTCTGATTGTCCTCTGCTCAACTTTTTTAGGGATATTGATCGGGGGGTTAAGTGACCTTTATCAACGCTATCAGCTCAAAAAGGCCCTCCGCCAAAACGAAAGAACCATCGAGAGATTAAGCAAAGAGGTTGAGTCGTTCAGGGGGATAAGCTCAAACTAGCCCTCTTTTTAGCAAAGAAAATTGAGACGATTGGAAAGGAGAGATACTCTTTCAATTATTTTCTTGCATTTCCTTTTAAATTATAGTATATAAATAATAAATCGGTCTGCTGAAAAAGCGGGCAAAAAGCCCGCTTTTTTTTTAAAGCACCCGGTTTAAAGTGGGATGGTAGGATGTCAACAGAGATCAGGGATCGTATAAAAACCCTCATTAACCCCATTCTTTTAAATCAAGGGATGGAACTGGTCGAGATTGAATATCGAAGAGAGGCAAGAGGGTGGGTTCTCCGTCTTTATATTGATAAAGAGGGGGGGGTAACCCTTGAAGACTGCACCAGAGTCAGCCAGGAGGTGGGAAGAATATTGGATGTGGAAGACCTCATCACGGTCCCTTATGCATTGGAGGTGTCTTCCCCTGGTTTAACCCGGCCATTAAAGAGTGAGAAAGATTTTAAAAAGGTTCAAGATCGTTTGATTAAGGTGAGAACTTTCGAACCTGTGATGAACCGAAGAGAATTTAAAGGGAAACTGACGGCGGTTTCGGACCGGGAGATTGAAATACTAATAGATGGGGAGGTGTTTCAAATCCCCCTCTCGAGTATCGCTAAAGCCCATTTAGAAGTGGAGTTTTGAAAAGGAGAGAATGATTATGCCATCCAATCTCAATTATGTGATCGAACAGGTGGGAAAGGATAAAGGGATTGATAAGAAGGTGATCATCGAGGCCTTGGAACAAGCCATTCTTACTGCCTCCAGAAAGAAATATGGGCATCAAGGTGAGATTGAGGTTCACTATAATGAAGAGATTGGTGAAGTGGAATTATTCCAATTCAAACAGGTGGTGGAGGAGGCAAATGACCCTGCCACCGAAATCTCCCTTGATGACGCGAAGGAATTGGATAGTGAGGCACAGATCGGGGACAGCCTGGGGGTCAAACTCAATACTGACTTCGGTCGTATCGGTGCCCAGACAGCCAAGCAGGTAATCATCCAGAAGGTTCGGGATGCAGAACGGGAGAATATTTATAATGAATTCAAAGACCGAAAAGGAGATCTGATCGGCGGGAACGTCCAGCGAATGGAGAAGGGGAATATCTATATTAACATTGGAAGGGCAGAAGCAGTTCTCCTTTCAAAGGAACAGATTCCCGGTGAGACTTACAGGCAGGGAGAACGGATCCGAGCCTATATCCTCGATGTTCAGAAGAATGCCAAAGGAGCACAGGTCTTCCTGACGAGAACCCATCCGGGAATTTTAATAAAACTTTTTGGGATGGAAGTCCCGGAGATTTCCGAAGGGGTGATCAAGATTATCAGTGCTGCCAGAGAGCCGGGGGAGAGAGCAAAGATCTCTGTTTTTAGTTCCAACCGGGATGTTGACCCTGTGGGGGCTTGTGTCGGGATGAAAGGATCGAGGGTGCAAAGTGTTGTTCAGGAACTTCGGGGTGAACGCATTGACATTATCCAATGGTCTCAGGATCAGGCCAAATATGTCTGTAATGCATTAGCTCCGGCAAAGATTTCAAGGGTCTATGTTGATGAAGAAAATCGCCATATGGAAGTGGTTGTCGCGGATGATCAGCTTTCTTTGGCCATCGGGAAGAAAGGACAGAACGTCAGACTGGCTTCCAAATTAACAGGTTGGAAGATTGACATTAAGAGCGAATCCAAGATGGAGAAGATATCGATTGAGATCTTAGAGAGTTTTAAATCTCTCCCCCATATCGGAGAGGTGGGAAGCCGTATCCTTTATAATGAAGGATTCCGCTCGATTCAGGAGATTGCAGAGGTTGACCCTGAAGAGTTGGCCAGGGTTTTAGAGATCGGGAGGGAGAAGGCCCAAGAGATCGTTGAAAAAGCAGGTCAAGCCGTCCGGGAAGGAAGAAGTGAAGAAACCGAAGAGGTGAAACCCTCCTCTCCCGGAGGACCGAATTTGGATGCAGTCACCCATATTTCGGGGGTGGGTGAAAAAACAGCCGAGATATTGAAGGCTCATGGCCTTCTGACTGTCCAGGATATTTTGAATACGAATGTAGAAAAGCTTTCCGAACTTCAGGGGATCGGAACAAAGAAAGCAGAGAAGCTGATTCAATCTGCTAAAGAATATATGGAGAAAGGCAAGTCGTGAAGAAAGGACACATCCCAACTCGTATGTGTGTGGGATGCCGGCAGAAAAAGAGGCAATCCGATATGATCCGACTGGTATTAGACCCAGAGGGAGGGTTGTCTCCTGACAGAGGAAGGGCTCGAAGGGGAAGGGGGTACTATCTCTGTGCGGGTCTTACTTGTTTTACTATGGCCCGGAAAAAGAGCCGAATCGGACAGTTTCTTAAGAGGAATGGACTGATGATCTCTCTGATGGCGAGATTTTTAAATGAAGGATTGGAGTGAGGAGGAAGACGAATGGGGAAAGTGAAAGTCCTCGATCTTGCAAAAGAAGTGGGGATGGAGGATGACAAATTACTCTTAAAATTAAAGCGGATGGGTTTAAAGGTTAAGGATAAAAAGCCTGAGACACCTGAAAAGACCACCGCTCGATCGGATGAGAAGGTCATTGAGAGGGATGCCGAAAAGGAAGTCATAGAAAAGAGGGTCAAGCCCACCATTATCCGTAGAAGAACGAGGACCATTGAAGTCCAGGCAGCCATGCCCCAAGTAACTATAGAGCCTGAGGAGAAAAAGCCCAGGGTCGTTGTCCCCATAAAAGAGAAAACTGAACAGGAAGTCCGAGTCACAGAGGAGGAAGTTAAGAAAGAAGTTAAGGCCCCTAAAAAGAAGGAAGAGAAACCTGAGAAAAAACCGATAAGGGGGAGAAAGAAGGCAGAGGAGGGTCAAGTCCCTTCCGAACCTAAAATCGAAGCCAAACCTGAGGGAAAAGTGGAAGTTCCTCAAAAAGAGGTGAAAGCCGGAGTTACCCCCCCGGGGGTCTTTAAAGAGAAGAGAAAGGGACCGGAGATTGAAAAGAAGGAAGCTCAACTTAAAAAGATAGAAATCCTGGTTCCGAAAAAGATAGAAATCCCTGAAGAAGAGAAGGTGTCTCCCTATCCCCCAAAGAAGAAGGTGATCGGTAAAAAGAGAAGAATCATTGAAGAGAGGTTGCTGAAGGAAGAGGAATTCGAAGAGGCGGGAAAACCGGAAAAAGAATTGGAAACAGCCCCTCGGTCCTTCAGGCCGATGAAAAAGAAGATCGTTTTGAAAACCTCGAAGAAGACAGAGATCACTGTTCCCAAACCCATTAAAAGGATTATCCGTATTGCTGAAGTCATCTCCGTTGTCGATCTTGCGAAGAGGATGGGGGTGAAAGGGGGAGAGTTGATCAAAAAACTGATGGATATGGGTGTTCTAGTCAGTATCAATCAGCTGATCGATGCAGATGTGGCCTCCCTGGTGGCGAGTGAGTTTGGATATGAGGTGGAAAGGACCTCGATCGATCGCCAAGATCTTTTAGAGAGAAAGGAAGATTTACCTGAAGAGTTACGTCCACGGCCCCCTGTAGTTACCATCATGGGCCATGTGGATCATGGAAAGACCATGCTTCTCGATGCAATCCGGAAGACGAATGTGGTGGAAGGTGAGGCGGGCGGTATCACCCAACATATCGGGGCCTATGACGTTCAGTTAGACCACGGTCGGGTTGTCTTTATCGATACACCCGGCCACGAGGCCTTTACCGCGATGAGGGCCAGAGGAGCCCAAGTGACGGATGTGGTTGTTCTGGTGGTGGCCGCAGATGATGGGGTTATGCCCCAAACCAAAGAGGCGATCGACCATGCTCGTGCGGCTAAAGTTCCGATCGTCGTAGCCATCAACAAAATAGATAAACCCAACGCAAATATAGAAAAGGTGAAAAAAGACATTTCTGAGTATGGTCTGGTACCGGAACAATGGGGGGGAAATACCCTATTTGCTGAAATCTCAGCCAAACAGAAGATAGGGGTTAAGGATTTACTGGAATTGATCCTCCTCCAGTCAGAGGTATTGGAGTTAAAGGCAAACCCGAATAAACCTGCGAGAGGAACCATCATTGAAGCCAAATTGGATAAAGGGAGAGGACCCGTAGCCACCCTCTTGGTGCAGGAAGGAACCCTTAAAATAGGGGATGTCTTCATTGCAGGCTCCCATTATGGTAGGGTAAGGGCGATGTTAAACGACCGGGGCCAGAAGATCGAAGAGGCGGAGCCTTCAATCCCTGTAGAAGTTGTGGGTTTCTCAGATGTTCCGGAGGCAGGTGAGCCATTCATCGTCGTGACAGAAGAAAGGATGGCCAAACAGATCAGCCTGTACCGGCAGGAAAAGACCCGGGCCAAAGAGCTTTCCAAACTGAGCAAAGTCTCCTTGGAAGAACTTTACGAGAAGATCAAGAAGGGAGAGATTAAAGAGCTCAATGTCATCATTAAAGCCGATGTTCAGGGATCGATCGAAGCGGTAAGGGAAGCCTTGGGAAAAATATCGACCGAAGCGGTCAAAGTCAATATCATCCATGATGCTGTCGGCGGGATCACGGAGACCGATGTTAATTTGGCCTCTGCTTCGAATGCTATCATTATCGGGTTCAATGTGAGACCGGGCCCGAAAGCTCAGGCTCTGGCAGAACACGAGGAGGTGGACATCAGAACCTACTCGGTCATTTATGATGCCATCTCTGATATCAAGAATGCCCTGGAAGGATTATTGGAACCCACTTACAGGGAACACTTTTTGGGAAGGGCACAGGTGGTTCAACTCTTCAATATTCGTAAACTCGGGACCATTGCCGGTAGTGTGATCTTGGACGGGAAAGTAGTGAGGGGCTCTCATGCGAGGCTATTAAGGGACAACGTAGTGGTCTATGATGGTCGTATCGGTTCGCTCAGACGGTTCAAGGATGATATGAAGGAATGCCCTCAGGGTCTTGAGTGCGGTATCTGGATCGAGAATTTTAATGACATCAAACCCGGCGATATCATCGAATCCTATGAAATGGAGGAGATCCAAACCCGTCTGTCCTAAGAGGAGGGAAATGAGATGGTCGTAGGAGTTTGCCAGCTGGACTTTCGGATCCCTGAAAACCACTCGCTTAAAGGGAAACGACATATCCTCAGAAAACTGATCGACCGGGTGAAGCCTCGCTTCAATGTGTCTATCTCGGAGGTAGGAGATCATGACCTGTGGCAGAGGGCCAAGATCGGGATCTGTACCGTGGGCAATGACCGCCGGCATATCAATTCCAGTCTGGATAAGGTCATCGATTTCATCGAAAAGATGAACCTCGCAGAATTGGTGAACGCAGAAATGGAAATCCTCACGGTCTAGGTCCGCAGGGCATGGTGAAGAATGGAAGGAAAACGTTCGGAGAAGGTAGCGGACTTAATCCGCAGGGAAGTTTCAGAGATGCTGGTCCGCTCCGTCAAAGACCCTCGAATCGAATGGGTGACCATCACCAGGGTGATAGTCACAGAGGACTGCCGGTTAGCCAAGATCTACTTCAGCGTTGCCGGATCGCCTGAAGAGAAGGAGAGGTCAAGCCAAGGCCTCGAAAGTGCGAAAGGCTATATCCGGAAGGAGTTGGGGAGGCGCATTCGCCTGCGATATACTCCTGAAATTAAGTTTCAATTCGATCCCTCCATCGAATATGCCATTCATATGGAAGAGGTTTTCCAGGATATTCAAAGGGAGAAAGAGAAGGATGAGGGTTGA
>Ga0172371_10005237_pt1 | contig 19316 bp, 13 predicted proteins | sample Lak12m_FD_114543 | JGI IMG/M metagenome (GOLD analysis project Ga0172371, IMG submission 114543) | Freshwater microbial communities from Kabuno Bay, South-Kivu, Congo - kab_022012_12m | ecosystem: Environmental > Aquatic > Freshwater > Lake | place: Democratic Republic of the Congo: South-Kivu...
ACGTCTGCGGAGCACGGGTCGGCCTCGGCAGCGAACTGGCAGGTGCTGGTTTCGTCTGCGTGGTCGGTGCAGACCATTCCTGCTCCGCAGCTTGGTCCGTTGGGGCTGCACGGCGCCCCGAGCCCCGCTTGCGTCTCCATCCCCGTTTCCGGCGCCCATGAGCAGCACTGCTGGTCGCAGCAAGCTTCGTAGCCTCCGTCGCCGGTCAAGTGCAGCGACGCGGTCTGGCATGCGCCGGACATATCCATTAAAGGATCAGAGGGGACCGCAAGCGTCGCTCCAATCCTCAGCCCGTCCTCCGCACAGACCAGCTCGCCCGCGAGCCCGTCCAGCGCAGACGCGTCCGAAGTCTCCTGCCCCAACTGTACGTCCGGTCCCGGCTGCGAGTCCGGCCCCGGCTGCGAGTCCGGCCCGAGACAGTCCATCCACCAAGGGCAGGCATCCGGCTCGGTCCACCGACCGTCGGACGGATCCGGACTGACGTCTGCGGTCGGGAGCACGGCGACATCGCCCCGGTCCTCGTCCTCCGAAGGGAAGAGGAAAGAGCATCCCGCGCACGCTACGAGCCCCGCAAGCGTTGCTGCGTAAGCCCTCACCATCACCGTCACCTCACCACGCTTGAATTTCCAAATCGACGTAATTATGCTGGTCCGGTTGGGGCATTGCAAGTCTGGGATTTCTGACTGGGAAAGGGGGAGATCATGAACAGGCTGACGACATGGCTTTTTGTGATCGCGGGCGTGGCAGGGCTGGCGGTCCTTTCGTGCGACGGCGGGAGCTTCGGGGGAGAGAGCGGGAGCGGCGCAGGCGTCCTGGCTGAAGACGTCGCGGGGGACTCGGTCTATTGGTGGGAAGAAGACGAAGAGGACCGGGGCGGGCAGGACAATCCCCAGGATCCGGGCTGGCAGGACCGGGGGCAGGACCCCGGAGAAGCAGTGGTAGAGGAGACCACGGACGAGGAAGGCAAGGGCCTGTGGGACTACTACCTGCACTACACGGACATCGTGCTGTCGCCGGACGGGAACAACATCCTGGTCGGCGTGCCCAAGCCGGGCCCGGACAAGGGGTTCGAGACCCCCGGCTTGGTGCTCGCGGTGCAGCCGCTTCCTTCGGGTGCTCCGCACGTGATGCCGCAGTACCAGGACGTGGAGCGGGTCAACTTCTCGCCCGACGGCACGACCGCGTACCTGCTGGAGGCAGGCGGCAAGTCGGTGTCGCGGCTGGACTTGACGACGTATGCGGAGTCGGCTTCGTATGCGCTTCCGGGGGCGTTTTCGGTGCTGGACGTGACGCCCGACGGGCAGTTCCTGATCCTGAGCAACCTGCCGCGGGCCGGGCTTACGGAGAAGCAGATTGCTGCGGACGACGAGTCTTGCGAGGCGCCTGACGTGTGGGGCGTACCCGAAGGTGCGAACCTCTGCAAGGCCGCGGTGGTGAACGTCGAGAGCGGCTTGGTGCGGGAGGTGGACCTTCCAAACCGGCTTCGCGACATCGACTACGATCCGCTCACCAGCGACGTGCTGCTGTCCTATTCGAAGAAGGCCAAGGGCGACCCGCACCCGAAGTCGTTCATGCTGTTTTTTCAGCCTGCGACCGCGACGTGGTCGTGCAAGCTTCAGTTCGAGAACTGCTCGGACGAGGTCATCGTGAGCCCGGAGGCGCTGCTTGCGCTGCAGGGGCCGACGCACTGTGCGTTCCCCGCCAAGTTCGACCCGAAAAAGCCGCTGGAGCAGCAGTTCGAAGAGATGCAGCAGGAGATCTCGGCTGAAGTGCAGGTCAACTACGACCCGATTTCGGTGGTGGACCTGGAGAAGCGGGAATTCGTGGCCAACCTTCCCGGTTACGGCCCGGTAGCGCTTTCTCCCGACGGGATGACCGCGGTGGGGTTCACCTTGAGGCAACCGATGAAGGACCAGTGGGACTACGAGCAGAAGGAGCTCGTGGGCCTCATCTTCGTTGACCTCGACACGCTGACGTGGAGCGTGCTCGACTACGGCAACGAGATCCCGTCGTACACGTACTCGCCGGACGGCCAGTACCTGTACGTGTACTCGGACAGCCCGCTGACCGAGGGGCACATCCAGCGCATCGACCTCGGGTCGCTCGAGAAGACGGAGCTTACGGGGCCGACCATCGACCTGGATGCGTTTGCGTGGCTTCCGTCGGGGCACGAGATGTACGTGCTCTCCGACCACGGGCTGTATTTCATATCCGGCAGCACGGCCGCAATAAAGAAGGTGGAGGTCCCGGTTACGCCGGACCTCATAGCGATTCGGCCGCAGGAAGACCTGATCGTTGTCGCCCCGTCTTTCAAGCCTGTTTTCTTCTCTCTCCCGGTGGTGGCGAACCCCCAGACGCTGGAGGTCCAGCAGGAGTTCGACCTGGAGCTTTCCGGGGCCAAGTAGCGAGTTCATGCAAGGCTGATGATTCCGACACTGCTGATCGTTGACGACGACGACTCGAACCTGGAGAGCCTGCAAGGGGTATTTGCGAAGGAAGGCTACCGCATCCTGACGGCAAACGGCGGGAAGGCCGCGCTGGAGACAGCGCGCAAGGACCGCGTGGACGTGGTGCTGACCGACCTGATGATGCCCGATATGGACGGGCTGGATCTGCTGCGGTCGGTGAAGACCGTTTCGCCCGACACCGAGGTAATCCTCATGACCGCGTACGGCACGGTCGAGCGTGCGGTCGAGGCCATGAAGGAGGGTGCGTACGACTTCGTCACCAAGCCGTTCAAGAAGATCCAGATCATCAAGGGCGTGCGCCGTGCGATGGAGAAGCAGGTGCTTCTCATCGAGAACCGGGACCTGCGCAACCGGCTGGTGAGCAGCCAGGATGAGCGGCTGATCATCGGGAATTCGCTGAGCATCAGGAAGTTGCTGGAGATGCTGCGGCAGGTGGCGGCCAGCGAGGCCGCGGTGCTGTTCATCGGCGAGAGCGGCACGGGCAAGGAGCTCTTCGCCCGCCAGCTCCACAGGTGGAGCCGCAGGGCGGACAAGGTCTTCATCCCGTTCAACTGTGCTGCGCTGCCCCGGGACCTTGCGGACGCGGAGCTGTTCGGACACGAGAAGGGAGCGTTCACGGGTGCGCACAAGGAGCGTGCGGGGCTCTTCCGTGAAGCGGACGGGGGGACGCTGTTCCTGGACGAAGTGGGGGAGATGGACATCGCGCTCCAGGGCAAGCTGCTGCGCGTGCTCCAGGAGGGGGAGGTGCGGCCGGTCGGCGGTGCCCGGCCGGAGCTGGTGGACGTTCGGATCGTGGCCGCGACCAAGAACGACCTGGAGGTTGCGGTCAGGGAGGGGCGGTTCAGGGGAGATCTCTACTATCGTCTGAACGTGATCCGAATAGACCTGCCGCCGTTGCGGGAGAGGCGTGAAGACATCCCGCTTCTGGCGGATGCGTTCCTCAAGCGATACGCGGAGAAGAACCGGCGGGCCATCGGCGGGATCTCGGCCGGAGCGATGGACGTGCTGAGCACTTACGACTGGCCCGGCAACGTGCGGGAGCTGGAGAATGCGATCGAACGGGCCGTTGTCCTGAACAAGGGCGACACGCTGGTGGCGGAGGAGGACCTTCCGGAGCACATTTTCAAAGAGGGCGTAGCGCCCGGCGGCCCGATCACGCTTCCCCGAGGCATTTCGATGGAGGAGATGGAGAAGCTGGTGCTTGCCGAGACACTGAAGCTCACCCGCGGCAACAAGCGGCTGGCCGCGCACCTGCTGGGCATCTCGCTGCGTACCGTCTACCGAATCCTGGAACGGCAGCAGGGAGAGAACGGGTAAAGAGCTACGGGGACAACAGCCAGCGCCAGGCGGGAATTGCTTCCACTCCGGGGGAGACTTCGCCTTCGAAGTCCCAGGAAACAAGCGTGGCGGGAGGCAAGGGGAAATCGTCGCGGGCGGCGGACAGGGCGACCCGCTCGCGGCACCGGGTGTCTGGGTCCGTGGGGTCTATGCAGGACTGGACAAGCCCGGTTGATGCCCCGCGGTCCCTGACGAGGAAGTCGACCTCCCGGCCACCCGCAGTCCGCAAGTAGAAGATCTCCTCATGCCGACGCATCAGCTCGGAGAACACCATGTTCTCCAGGATGGCGCCGCGGTTTGCCGAGAATCGAAACGACACTGAGCGGGCCATGCCGTGGTCCACGCAATAGACTTTGGGCGGGCTGAGCGACTGGCGTCGAAGCTTGTAGGAGAAGCGGCTCACGCTTGGGAACAGGTACGCTGCACGGAACTGGTCGAGGAAGTTCCGCACGCTGCTCTCACTCTTCACTCCGCATAGGTCCCTCAGCCTGGCCAGGGACAAGACCGTTCCGGTGTTGGACGCCAGGTAGTGAGCAAGCGCTCTGTATTGGGCGACCTTGCGGATCTTGAACCTTGCGACCAGGTCCTTTTGCACGATGTCGCGGAAGATGTCCTGGGCGATCGAGACATCGCCCATGAGCACCGCCTGGGGGAAGCCTCCCAGCTCGGCGAAGCGATCCAGCTCGTTGCGAAGGTGGGCCCGCTGCTCAGGCATCAGCGGGCCGGATACGTCCGGCACCGAGACCGAGCGGAACCAGAGGAACTCCCGAAAGGAAAGGGGCGTCAGATCGAGCTGCCTGTGTCGTCCGGTCAGAAAGGTAGAAAGATCGGAGCTGAGGAGAGAGGCATTGGAGCCGGAGACCACGATCCCCACGTTCTCGGTCTCACGCAACCTGTTCACCCAACGTTCCCACCCGGGCACGACCTGCGGTTCATCCAGGAAGAGGTATTTCCGCCCTTCGGGCGCGCCGAGGCCGAGGAAGGCTTCCCAGATGTGCGCGAATTCGCCCGGCGCCATGTCCAATAGACGTTCGTCGTCGAAGTAGACGGCAAGGATAGATTCGGTCCCAACGTCCGTCTGAAGCTTCTGTGCGGCCCTCTTTGCGAGAAACGACTTCCCGCAGCGCCGGACACCGGTCACTGCCACGAGACCGGGGGCGGAGAGGAAGCGAAGCAACTCGCCTTCCCGCTCCCTTGGATGCAGTGGCTGGGGGCTTGAGAGCAGGCGCCTCCGGTACTCCAGCAGCAGCTCTTTCCACGGTCGTTTCACGCGGACCTCCATTACTAACGCATAGAAACAGTAGCAAATCTGCACTACTAATGCAAGTCGTGTTTGTCGTCTCGGGCCGGGCTGCGAGACCGGCAGCAGTCGCCTCGATGCGGTTTGCCAGATCTGACTCCATGGGCAGGCGCGATGGGGGTGGATTGTCAATTTGGCAAAGGCAGTGCATTGCCAAGGCGAAGCTGCCTGTGGCGTTGCACACACGCGCAGAGGTCCTTCGCTGCTCGGCAGACTGGCTGGTATCATAGCGCAGTATGCAATGCCTGCGCGCTCAGGATGACGTTGCCGGAAGCGGGGGTTGATCTGGCACGGGCTTTGCTTGTGCACTGTCTGCTGTGCCGGAGTGTGCGGTGCAAGCCCGTTTGGAGAGAAGCCATGGAGTTGTTGCTCAGGCGGTACTTCTGGATCGTGAACATCGGCCTGGTGGTGGGAACGGGGTATGCGCTGGCAAGGGCCGCATCGTCGTACGTGGAGCACGAGGTGCTGACCGTCCCGCTGGTGGAGGAGAAGCAGGCCGATGAGGCGGACACGGACGAGGAGACCGGGTTCATGCGCCCGACGATGAATCGGAGCGTGGACCTGGAGCGACGCCGCGCTCTCATGAAGGGACCGGAGAAGCCGGCCACCGCGGAGACGCCGGTGGAAGCGCCGGTCGAGGAGCAGATGCCCGAAGAGGCGGTCGAGGAAGCGGCGGTCGGAGGCGACCTGTCGCTGGAGTACATAGCTGCGATAACGTCGTCGGTGCCGGACAACAGCCTGGCGCTGGTGAGAGTGGATGGCGGAGAGACCAAGTGGGTCGGGATCGGGACGGAGCTGAAGCCAGGATTCAACGTCACGACCATAACGAACTACTACATCGGGGTGAGCCAGGGAGTGACCGAGCTGCTCTGGAAGAAGAAGGAAGCAGAGCCGAAGGTACCCGCGCTGGCCGGCGGAAGAGGCGCAGTGCCCCCCGGCCCCCGGGGCAAGCCGGAGAAACCCGCGACCGCTGCACAGCCTCCGGCCGCTGCGGCAAAGACCCCGTACACCGAGGGCGTGAAGCAGACCGGCCCGTTCGAGTACAACATCGACCGCGGCATGCTCAACGAGCAGCTCAACGACCTGGCGAAGCTGGGCCGGGAAGCGAGGGTCATTCCGAACTACGACCGCGACAGCAGCGCTTACAAGGGGTTCAAGCTGATAGGCGTTCGGCCCAACAGTCTCTACCGGGCCATTGGCATCCGGTCGGGCGACGTAATCATGCAGATAAATGGAGAAGAGCTGAATTCCCCCGGCAAGGCGTTGGAGCTATTCACCAAGCTCCAGAATTCCAGCGCGATCACGCTGGACATAATGCGCCGGGGGCAGAAACAGACGCTCCAGTACAAGATCGAATGAGAGCGGGAGCGAGGGAATGCGGGAAGAGAGAATGGACGAGGGAATACGAAGAGAGCGAATTGGCAGGGACCTGGCGCAGAAGGGTGAGGGGATGAATCGAGACATGCTGCTGAGACGTGCTGGATCTGGCAGTCTGCGGGCTTGCGCCCTTGGGGCAGTGCTGGCAATGGCTGCGGGGCTTGGCCTGAGCGCTCCTGCGGCGGGGCAGGAAACGCCCCGCGGGCCGGAGAAGCCTTCCGGGCAGGAGGCCGGGGCGCCGGGCGACAAGCCTGGTGCGGCGCCCGGGGTAGCGATAGAGAAGGACGGCAGGACACCCGCCCGGAAGTTTTCGCCCAAGGTGCAGGAAGAGGGAGCGGGAGCAGTTCCCGGTGCGGCGCCTGGGGGGAGCCTGCCCGTAAGCGGCGCTGGGACGGGTCCTGTGGGGCCAGGTGGTGCGAGTGCACCTGGCGGGGCGGTGGTGGGACCGGGGGGTGCGGTTGTGGGTCCCGGTGGCGCGCCGGTGGGGCCTGCGGGCGTTCCTGCGGGGCCTGGTGGAGTGGGAGTGGGGCCTGGAGGGCGAGGGATGCCGGTTGGGGCGCCCGGGATGGGGCCTGGAGTGGGAGCGGCGGGTGCCATCCCTGCGCCGGGTACGGTGCCTGCGAACACGGTGGAGGTGCAGCCTCCTGCCAACCAGGTGAACGTGACCCCGACCGGGGTGACGGACATACCGTGCAAGCGGCTCGGTCTGGATGAGATGGTGAGCCTGGACTTCAAGGAGATCCCGCTGGACGACCTGATTCGGCTGGTGTCGTGCTGGACGGAGAAGAACTTCCTGATACAGGGAGGGTTCCAGGGGAAGACGATAACGCTGATGTCGCCGCAGCCGGTGTCGGTTGCGGAGGCGTACAAGGCGTTTCTTGCGGTGCTGCGTGCGCACGGGTTGACGGTGGTGCCGAGCGGCAAGTTTCTGAAGGTCGTTCCGGACACCCAGGGCAAGCAGGAGGGGCTGCCCTTGTACAAGGAGTCGTCGGGGGTGCCGAACGACGAGCGGATGGTGACGAAGATCGTGAAGCTGAAGTATGTGCCGGCGTCGGAGCTGTCCCAGGTGTTGGCGAGCTTCAAGGGGAAGTCGGGCGAGATACTGTCGTACGGTGAGGACACTCTGATCATTACGGATGCTGCGTTCATCGTGCGCAAGCTGATAGAGTTCATTGCCGAGCTGGATCGGCCGTCGGAGAAGGAGAAGATCTGGGTGAGGCCGGTGCAGTATGCGGAAGCGGCCGCTATCGTGGAGATAATCAACGGCGTATTCGGAGAGGATTCGACGGGGGGACGTCGGGCGGCGGGGGCAGCGGCGCCGAGGCCGGCGCCTGCGCCTGCGAAGGGGCCGCGAGGCAGCGTGGCCGCGGCGGGTCCGTCGTCGGTCTCGAAGGAAGGGGAAGAGCAGATCAAGGTGACGAAGCTGCTGGCGGACGAGCGCACGAACCAGCTCATCCTGATGTGCAACTCGACGACGTACCTGCAAGTGGACAAGCTGTTGCGCAAGATGGACGTGCCGATCCCGGGGGAAGGAGGGATCCACATCTACTATCTGGAGAATGCAGATGCGGAGGAGCTGGCATCGACGTTGTCGGGGCTGTCGTCCGGGCAGGGCGGTCGAGGCGGTGCTCGGCCGGCGGGTGCGGCGGGCGGACCGAGGGGCGGTGGTGCGGCCGGCGGGGCTGGTGGAGTGGCGGGGCTGTTCGAGGGCGAAGTGAAGATCACTGCGCACAAGCAGACCAACTCGCTCATCATCGAGGCGTCGCTGAAGGACTTCACGAGCTTGAAGAAGGTCATCGAGAAGCTGGATATCCGGCGGAAGCAGGTCTACGTCGAAGCGATGATCATGGAGATAAGCTCCAACAAGGAGCGGAAGTTCGGTATGTCGGGCAGTGCGGGCACGACCGTAGAGAGCGACGGGGAGACGGTGCCGATCCTGTTCGGGCTGGGCGGTCTTGGGATCTCCGGGTTCGACTCGCAGCAGCTTTCCAAGGGAGGTGCGGCCATCGGGATGCAGGGGCCGCTGGTGGACGTGTCCACGGGTAACACGGGGGACGGGGGGTTGTCCGGGAACCTGTCGGTGCCGACGTTCGGGTTTCTGTTGCAGGCGATTGCGTCGAACTCGGACGTGAACATTCTCTCGACACCGCACATCCTGACCACGGACAACGAGGAAGCGGAGATCCAGGTAGGCAAGCAGATTCCGTACCAGGCGTCGAGCCTGGGCGGGCTTGGGGGCCTGGCGGGGCTGGCTGGGGGAGCTGGGCTGCTTGGCGGGGGGCGGACGGATGCGACGAGCGCTCTTGGCGGCCTGGGAGGGTACGGCGGGCTGGGCGGCTATTCGAGCCTGCTTGGGGGGTTGGGCGGTCTTGGCATGGTCCAGCGCATCGACGTGGACCTGACGTTGAAGATCACGCCGCACGTGAACGAGTCAAACTACGTACGGCTGGAGATCGACCAGTCCATCGAGGACGTTGAGAGCATCGACATCCAGCTCGGGCCGACGACGTCGAAACGAAAGGTGAAGAACACGGTGGTGGTGCGGGACCAGCAGCCGGTGGTCATAGGCGGTCTCATCCGAGACACCGAGTCGGACGGCGTGGACAAGGTGCCGTTCCTGGGCGACATCCCGCTGGTCGGGGTGTTCTTCCGCAAGACGGTGAAGCGGACGGAGAAGAAGAACCTGTTGATGGTGATAGTGCCGCACATCATCAACGACCCGAGCGATTTGGAGCGCATACACCGGGAGCGGATGGAGGAGACCCGGCGGTTTGCGGAGTACCTGGCGACCAAGCAGCTCGAGGCCAAGGGGCTGACCGACTACCAGAAGAAGCACGGCGGCGTGGAACAGATGCGGCAGGTGGTCGAGCGGGCGCGCAAGGATCGGGAGGCTCGGGAGCGGGCGCAGTTCGAGGGGACGGCAGTGGACATGGTAGGACCGGCCGAGACCCATGACCTGGAGTACGATCCGACGGCTGTCGCACCGCCGCTGGAGGTGCCTGCGCCGGCGCCGGAGGAGGATATCCAGTGAGAAGCGGAGAAGGAAGCGGCGAGGACGGAGGCAGCGACGGAAGAGGAATCGGCGCTTCCGGGGAGAGTGTCCGGTGAGAAGTGGAGAAGCTGTGACGAAAGTGTTTGACGACCGGCCGCTGGGCCAGATCCTGAAGGATGCGGGGCACGTGTCGGATGCGGAGATCACGGCAGCGCTCAAGGTGCAGACGGAGAAGGGGGGGCTGCTGGGGCAGATCCTGGTGGAGTCCGGTGCGGTCAGCGAGAAGGAAGTCGTGAAGGCGCTTGCCGTGCAGTTCGGCCTGCAGCACCTGGACAGCTACGACCCGAAGCAGTTCGATCCCGGGCTCATCGAGCCGTTCACTCTGGCGTACGCGAAGCAGAAGGGGTTTGCGCCGTTGTACCGTCAGCGGGGCAAGGTGGTGGTTGCGATCGGCGACCCTCGCAACACCGCGGTGCTGGACGATCTCGCGGCGGTGTACGGGTGCGGCATCGAGCCTGTGCTTGCCAGCCCCGAATCGGTGACCGACATCCTCAACGTGCAGTTCGACCGGAGGACGGGAGCGCAGCAGGTGATGGGGGAGATTGGCGACAGCGAGGACCTGGACCGGCTGGCGCACGATCTTGAGGAGAGCACCAAGGACCTGTTGGAAGAGGACGACGAGGCGCCGATCATCCGCCTGGTGAACTCGATCATGGCGCAGGCAGTGAAGGAGAAGGCGTCGGACATCCACTTCGAGCCGTACGAGAAGTGCATCATGGTGCGGTTCCGCAAGGACGGCGTTCTGCACGAGGTTCTGGAGGTTCCGAAGAGGTTGCAGGCGAGCATCACGTCCCGCGTGAAGATCATGGGGACGCTGAACATTGCCGAGAAGCGGCGCCCGCAGGACGGCCGAATCAGGATAAGGATAGCGGGCCGCGACGTGGACATCCGTCTTTCGACGATCCCGGTTGCGCACGGAGAGAGCCTGGTGTTGCGCCTCCTGGACCGCACCACGACGGTGCTGGACATGAGCGACTTGGGTCTGGAGGGACAGGACCACAGGATGATGGACTCGCTCATTCGGCGCCCACACGGCATCATCCTGGTGACTGGGCCTACGGGTTCCGGCAAGACGACGACTCTGTATGCGGCGCTATCTGCGATCAACTCGCCTGACCTGAAGATCCTTACGATCGAGGACCCGATCGAATACCAGATGCAGGGGATCAATCAGATGCAGGTGAACCCGAAGATCGACGTGACGTTTGCGTCTGCGCTGAGGGCGTTTTTGCGCCAGGACCCGGACGTGATCCTGGTGGGCGAGATCCGAGACAAGGAGACGGTGGAGATCGCGGTGCAGGCATCGCTTACGGGCCACCTTGTGTTCTCGACGGTGCACACGAACGACGCGCCGTCGACATTCACGCGGCTTACGGACATGGGAGTGGAGCCGTTCCTGATTGCGTCCTCGGTGCTTGCGGTCCTTGCGCAACGCCTGGTGCGAATCCTGTGCCGGAGCTGCAAGGTACCGTTCGAGGCGAGCCCGCTGCAGTTAAGGCAGCTTGGGGTGAACGACCAGCGGAGTGCGACGATTTACGGGAAGAAGGGGTGCCCGGAGTGCAGCAGCGTGGGGTACTCTGGCCGAAAGGGGATCTTCGAATTTCTGACGGTTTCGGACAACATCCGGGATCTTGTGATGGAGAAGGCCAACGCCAACGAGATCCGGAAGCACGCGTTGCGTGAGGGGATGCGGAGCTTGCGCTCGGACGGGGCCAACAAGGTGCTGATCGGGATGACGAGCATCGAGGAGGTGCTCAGGGTGACGCAGGACGACACGGTGATAGCGTAGGCGGTGCAATGCCGGTATTCGAATACAGGGGAGTAACCAAGGCGGGCCGGGAGGTCAAGGGGGTCCAGGATTCGGACAGCCCGAAGACTCTGCGGGACGAGCTGAAGAAGCAGGGGGTTTTCGTATCGCAGCTTCGGGAGACGTCTGCCGCGGGCGAAGGTACGGAAGGGGCACAGGGAAGCGGCGGTTTGCTGGCGAGGCTCACCGGCCGGGTGAAGGTCGCACAGCTTTCTGAGATGACGCGGCTCATCGCCACGCTGCTGCGTGCGAACATCTCCATAGTGGACAGCCTTGCGGCAGTGGCGAGGCAAAGCGAGAACCAGAGGCTTTCGCGGGTCTTGAACGAGGTGCGGCGGTCGGTGACCGAGGGCAAGAGCCTGAACGGTGCGATGGCGGACCATCCTTGGGTGTTCCCGGACCTGTACATAAACATGGTCCGTGCGGGCGAGTCGTCGGGCACGCTGGACCAGGTGTTCCTGCGGCTTGCGGACTTCACCGAGGCGCAGGCGAAGCTGAAGTCGAGGATCATGGGAGCGATGACGTACCCTGTGATCATGTTGTTCCTGGGCACCGGCGTCGTGTCGTTGCTGATGGCGTTCGTGGTGCCGAAACTGACGGTCATGTTCACGGAGATGGGCGGGAAGCTGCCTGCGATCACCCGGGGGCTCATCGCAGTGTCGGAGTTCGTGCAGAACTGGTGGCACGTCTCGCTGGCTGCGATCGCGTTTGCGTTGTGGATGTTCAACCGGTACCGGAGGACGGAGATCGGGAAGAAGTCGCTGGACAGGCTAACGCTGAAGTTGCCGTTGTTCGGCGGGCTGATGCGGCTGGTGGGCGTAGCACGATTCGCCAGGACGCTGGGTACGTTGCTGCACAGCGGCGTGCCGATAATCACCGCGATGGAGATAGTGAAGCACGTGATCGGGAACTCGGTGCTTGCGGACGCGGTCGAGAACGCCCGGCTTGCGGTGAAGGAGGGAGACAGCCTGGGGCCGCCGTTGATGAGGAGCGGCGAGTTTCCGCCGATGGTGGTCCACATGATCACGGTCGGGGAGCAGTCGGGGCAGCTCGAAGAGATGCTGGACAACGTTGCGACCGCGTACGAGACGCAGGTGGACGGGAAGATCAACGTGATGACCGCGTTGCTGGAGCCGCTGATGATCGTGGGCATGGGAGTCGTGGTGGCGCTGATTGTGTTTGCCATCCTGACGCCTATGCTGCAGATGAACGAGCTTTTGAAGGGATGAACACGGAGGTGTCGTGATGGGAAGGATCTTTTTAAGGATCAAGGGCTGGACCGAATCGGCCAAGCGGGTGGTACGCAAGGGAGAGGAGGGCATGACGCTGATCGAGATCATGGTGGTGATCGCGATCATCGGCATCGTGGCCGGTGCCGTGGGATTCGGCGTGACCCGGTACTTCGCCCAGGCGAAGATCGACGCGTGCAAGGCACAGATCGACAACATCGCCAACCACCTGGAGATGTACCTGTACGAGCACGACGAATACCCGGGCGCTCTGGACGAGCTTGCGAAGAAGGAGAAAGGTAAGAAAAAGGCGATCCTGAAGAAGTCGCAGCTCAAGGATCCGTGGAAGAAGAAGCTGATATACGGGAACGAGGGGGACGGCTACAAGCTGTGCTCGTCCGGGCCGGACAAGAAGGAGGGGTCGGAGGACGATCTCTGCTACGGCGAGGACGAGGAGGGGGAGGAGTAGGCCGTGCCGAGCATGATCCCCCCCTCCCACACGGTTCCCCCACAAGGAGGGAACCAAGTGCCGAGCATGAACCGCTCCGACGCCGGGTTGACGCTGGTGGAGATCCTGACGGTGCTGATGCTTTCGGCCATCGTGCTCTCAGTGGTGGCGGTGTCCGCGGGCGGGATGATCGGGGCGAAGCTTACCAAGACGGCGAACAAGCTGGCAGCGATGGCGCGGTACGCCTACGACCTGTCGAGCCTGCACGGTGTGATGCACAGGCTGGTCATCGACATGGAAGCCAACGAGTTCTACGTGGAGGAGATGGAGGCGCCTAAGGAGTGCTCGCTGTCTCTGGACGAGGAAGAGGAGAAGGAGAAGGAGAAGAAGATCGGGGGAAAGGACCAGCCCGAGACGGACGCGACCGGCAAGCTGGTCGAGGACACCCGCATCCGGAGGGAGAAGCTCCCTGGCCGGGTCAGGTTTGCCGGCGTGCTCACCAAGAGGAACAAGAACCCGGTCGAGGCAGGGAAGGAATCCATCCATTTCTTCCCGGACGGAACAGCGGAAAAGGCGTTCGTGTGGCTCACCGACGGCGACGACGTGTTCACGGTCGAGATCACTGCGCTTCGGGGCACCGGCTTCGTGTACAAGGAGGAGCTGGACGCCAAGGAGCTGGAGAAGAAATGATCGCTACGCACCGAGAGGATCTTGGTGGGTTCACCCTGCTGGAGATGATGGTGGCGATGGCGGTGCTGGCGGTAGCGCTGCTGGCGATTACGAGTGCGCAGCAGTCGTCGATAAACAATGCGTTCCGGGTGCAGCGGGGGCAGGCAGCGGCGCTGCTGATGCGCGGGATCGTGATGGACATCGAGGAGGAGTACAGGCTGGACGGGTTTCCGGAGAACAGCATAACGGGACGTGACTGCGAGGTGCCCGACGAATTCGAGGACATGTTCGAGTGCAGCTACGACCTGGAGCGGATGGATTTGGATGCGACGCAGATCCAGCAGATCGTGGACCAGAGCTTCGGGGGACTGCTGGGCGAAGGGGGGCTGGGGAACATGCAGGGCGGGGACCGCGGGGCCATGTCGTCCACGATGGAGAACCTGATCTCGGGAGCGTCCGCGCCCGAGGGCGGCATGCCGGCGGCGGGCGGAATGGACTTGTCGGGGCTTGCGTTCCTCATGCCGTTCCTCGGGCCGGAGGGCGATGCGCTGATGAGCCTGTGCAACGTCAACCTGTCTATGCTGGTGATGGGATTCATGGGCGTGCAGGCATTCGTGCCGCAGGTGCTGCAGGAGGTGAGCAACCGGACGCGGAAGCTCACCGTAACGCTGGCGTGGGCCGAGGGGCCGTTCGGAGAGAGGGACTTCAAGATCGCGACTTTCGTGGCGTCGCTTCCGGAGGAGCAGATCGAGGAGCTGAAGAAAGTCGAAGACGCGCAGGAGCTGATCGAGGGGGTTGTTCCACCGCCGGAAGGAGACGGACGGTGAAGCGGTCGGGGTTCACGATGATGGAGCTGCTTGTGAGCGTGAGCATCCTGGCGATGGTCTCGTCGCTGGTGTACGGCAGTCTGTCCGCTACGCTGTCCTCGCAGCGCACGGTGATGAAGACGCAGGAGAGGTTCCACGCGGGGAGAGTTGCGATTGCGAAGATGACGAAGGACCTGACGAACGCGTTCATCTCGAAGCACGTTGGGATCATGGAACGGGTGACGGAGACCCTGTTCCTGGGGAAGTCCGACAAGATCACGTTCACCTACCTGGGGCACTTCAGGTTTGCGCCCGAGGAGCCGGAGTCGGACCAGGGGGTGGTGAGTTACTTGGTCAAGAGCACGCACGGGAACAAGCAGCTCATCCGGAGGGAGAAGACGATAATCGACGACCAGCCGGACAAGGGCGGGGTGGAAGAGGTCCTTGCGGACGGAGTGAAGAAGCTGGAGTTCGAGTACTACGATCCGGAGATGGAGGACTGGACGGACGACTGGAAGGCGGAGCTGGACGAGATGGAGCCGGTGACGCTGGACAAGCAGGCGGAGAAGGCAAGGGAGCTGGCGAAGAGCCTGACCGGGATGGACCAGCTCGACCAGTTCATCCTGCCGCAACGGGTCAGGGTAAGGCTGACGTTGGTGGATGACGAGGGGGAGGAATACAAGTTCGAGACGCAGACGCAGCTACGTTTGAGGGATCCGTTCAACTGGTGAAAGCGTGAACCGGACGGGAAGGATGGACAGGGCTGTATGATGGACATGAGCGGGCCGGGAACGACGGAGAGGGGCACGAGAGCGCCGGACGGGCAGCAGGGGGTCGCTCTGCTCATCGTGCTGTCCGCGGTGGTGGTGCTTGCGGCCGCGGTGTCCGAGTTCTCGTACAACACCCGGATAAACATCGGGATGACGCACCACGTGCAGAAGGAGACGCAGGCGTACTTCAACGCGAGGTCGGGCATCACGATTGCGCTGTTCACGCTGGAAGCCAAGGAGGTGGTGGATAAGGTTCTGGGGCTCTATTCTGCGTTCACCGGCGGCAAGGGGAACATGCAGAACATCGAGATCTGGCGTGCGATCGAGCCGTTGTGCAAGGGGATGGCGACCAGCAAGTTCAGCTTGTACGGTTTGGACCTGATGGACTTGTCCGGGGTGCCCGGGCTTGGGCTGCCCGAAGGGCAGGACTTCAACTGCAAGGTCGAGCTGGAAGACGGGAAGATGAACGTGAACCTGGTGGCGTCCGCTCAGGAGAAGCAGACGTTGTACACGGAGCTTCGCGGGTTGTTCATGCGGGAATTCCATTCGGACCTGTTCGAGGAGAACGAGCGGCGGATAGACGAGGTGATAGCCGCGATCATGGACTGGGCGGACCCTGACGACGCTAAGACGCAGTTCGAGCAGGGGCTGGTGGTCGAGTCGGTGGGGGGTGCGGGGGAGGGGGGCGGGCGGTACGGGAAGTACGGCTACAAGGTGAAGAACGCGAAGTACGATACGGTGGAGGAGCTTCGGTACGTGGACGGGGTCACGGAGGGGCTGTATTGCCTGCTCAAGGACCGGGTGACGGTGTACAACACCGAGAAGCTCAACGTGAACAGTGCGGACATAGAGGTGATCAAGGGGCTGGTGTGCTCGCACCTGCTGGACAAGGGGATGATCCTGTGCAACCCGCAGCTTCGGGAAGCAGGGATTCCCGCTCCGATTGACATAGTCGCAGAGTACATGGAGCTTTGCCGGCAGGTGAAGAACCAGCTTTTCACGCCGCCGTTTTCGAGCGCCAAGGACTTCGTAAGCTTCTTCACGAAGCTCGGGGCGTTCATCGGGGAAGATCTTCCACTCGACACGGCCGGGCTCCAGGCCAAGGTTGGGACCAAGGGCAAGATCTGGCGGGTCCAGGCAACGGGGCGGTCGGGGAAGGTCGAGAAGACCATCTCTGCGGTGCTGGACACGTCGACCGGGAAGATCGTGTATTGGAGGGAGTAAGGAGGTAATGGCCTGATGGCACAGAAGGTGCAGGCTCTGGATCTTGGAAGCTGGTCCGTGAAGCGGGTGGAAGCCAAGGTGCCGCTCGTCGGGTTCGGAGTGGCGGCTGCGGTGGAGGAGGCGGTGCCGTCTGCGACGGAGCCGAAGACTCGTCGAGCCGACCAATGGAAAGCGGTGCGGGAGCTTGTTGCGGGCAAGCGGCTGGTGGGGGCGCAGGTGACTGTGACGATGCCTGCGGAGAGGATTCTCAACCGTGTGGTGGAGCTTCCGTTCTCGGACCGGGGGAAGATCGGGCAGGTGCTGGGGTTCGAGCTTGAGAACCACGTTCCATATTCTGCGGACGACGTAGTCTACGACTACATAGTTCAGGAGAAGGGCCGGCAGGGCTCGAAGCTGTTCGTGTCCGTGGCGCCGAAGAAGGAAATGGAGGAGATGAAGGAGAACTTCGTCTCCATGGGCATGGATCCCCGGATCGTGGGGCACCAGGCAATGGCGAACGCCCGGCTGTATGAGCTGCTGACGGAGCCGGCGGCGGGCACGGTCGCGTTCATCGACATGGGGCACCGGAAGACGTTGGTGTCGCTGGCTGGCCCGGGAGGGTTCCTGGGAGCCCGCGTGATCCTCCACGGCGGGTACGACCTGACGCGGGCGCTGGCTGAGCAGTTCTCCCTGACGATTGCGGATGCGGAGAAGGAGAAGCATTCGGCGCACTTGTACCCTGCTGGGCAGGGCACCGCGGTGGGGTTGGTGCAGGAGACTGCCGACTGCCTGAAAGAGAACCTGAAGCCGCTGGTGCGGGACTTGCACCAGGCGTTCAAGGCGCTGGGTGCGCCGGACGAGGTGTACGTGTTCGGGGGCGGAGCGAAGCTGCAAGGGATCGACACGCTCCTTGCGGAAGCGCTGGGAGTGCCGACCGCGGTGCTCTTTCCGTCGATGCTGAAGGTGAGCTTCGGGAAGCAGACGGAGTCGTTGCAGTACGTGTCCGGGATTGCGCAGGCATACAACAGCCAGCGCGGTGCGGACTACCAGCGGATCAACCTGAGGCAGGGGAAGTTTGCGTACGAGGGGGACTTCAAGTTCATGCGCGGGCGTCTCATCTATCTTGCGACCGCGGTGGTGGTGCTGCTGGGGCTTCTGGCAGCGCCGCAGTGGATGAAGTACCGCTCGTTCGAGGCGCAGGAGGAGTTGCTGAGGACGCAGCTTTCGGAGCTTTCGTCGACGCTGCTGGGGGAGGAGCTGGAGGACTGGGAGGAGATCCTCGCCGCACTTGAGGAGATGCCTCCGTCCGAGGTATGGACCGTGTTCCCGGACCTGACCGCGCATGAGGTCTTCTGGGAGGTCATGGACATCGTGGGCAAGATCGAGGGGGTGCCCACCGGAGAGGCCGCCATGCCGGATGTTGCTACGCTGCCCGGTGTTGACTCGGCACTCGGAAACGCCGCCCTCCCCGTATCCCCCGTTCATCACCTTGAGATGAACCAGATCCGGATCGAGGGAACGAGCCGGACGAGTGCGGGAGAGGGGATGGTGGAATTCACCGGCAATGCTTCCAGCGTGGCCACCATGGAGATGTTCCTTTCCACTGTCGGCAAGCACCCCTGTTTCCACAACGTGCAGCGGACCAAGCAGGAGATGCTGAAGGCCACGCCGGGCAAGGAGGGTTGGTGGAGATTCACGGTGGAGTTTACGATCTCCTGCCCAAAGAAGAGCGTGGAGGAGCTGAAAAAGGAGAAGGCCACGGAAGAGGGCGCCAAGAAGGAGGGAGAAGCGGGAAAGGAAGGAGCGGCCGGGTCCGAAGAGCAGGTCCCGGGCGGTCCTGGCCCTGTGGCACCGGGCAAGCCGGGAGCGATGCGTGCTCCTGGGGGAGCGGGAGCAGGGGACCGTGGGCCTGGTGCCGACGGCGGCGGAAGCGGCGGCTTGGCGGCCGAGGGTCCGACTGCTGCGGGTCTGCCGGAAGGGGCGACCGAGGCGGCCGGCCGGGCTCGGGAAGGCGCTGCGGATAGTGCCCGGGAAGCTGCTGCGGCCAGGGCACGGGAAAGGCAGAGAGAGGCGCGGGATGCGATGGGACCGGTGGTGGAGCGGAAGCCGCCGGGACACGAGCAGCCGGGCACCGGTGCTTTGCGGGAGTTGGGGGAGGAGATTCCAGGTCTTGCGCCCGGGTTGCCGGTCCGAGGGCTTGCGAACCCGGCGCTGCGGGGAGGGACAGCGGGGCAGCGGACGATCCGCGACGCCTTGCCGGCGAAGCTTCCGCAGGGGCCTTCGCACCGGCTGACGCCGGGTGCGATGGGAGGTGAATAGCCATGGCCGGTTCTGTTTTGCAGAGGCTCGGTTCGCGTGAGCGCCGCATCGTAGGGATGGTAGTCGTGGTGCTGTTCCTTGGGATTGCGGCATTCGGATACCAGTACATGGGCTCGCAGATTGCGGACATGGAGGAGGGGCTGGCAGAGGGGCAGGAAGCGCTGGAGGAGATCCGGGCACGGGCAGCGGACTACCTGGACTCGCAGCGGAGAAAGGCAGCGTTGGAGGAAGCGATCAAGGAGAACGATCCGAAGATCCAGACAGCGATCGACGCTGTGGCCCGGCGGGTGCACGTCACCAAGATGGAAGGCGAGAAGGGGGAAGAGACCACGTTCGACAAGGTGCTCAGATACGATGCGAAGACCACGGAGCGAGCCATCTACCTTGGCGACCCGGGCAAGAAGAAGAAGCGGGACGCGGCAAGCGACTTCATCGAGCTGTCGCAGCCTGCGGAGTACAGCTTCGTGCACTTCCCAGACCTGGTCTACTTCCTTGAGCAGGTGGAGTCGCCTGACCGCCTGATGTACGTG
>Ga0172371_10005238_pt1 | contig 19316 bp, 17 predicted proteins | sample Lak12m_FD_114543 | JGI IMG/M metagenome (GOLD analysis project Ga0172371, IMG submission 114543) | Freshwater microbial communities from Kabuno Bay, South-Kivu, Congo - kab_022012_12m | ecosystem: Environmental > Aquatic > Freshwater > Lake | place: Democratic Republic of the Congo: South-Kivu...
CCCTCAGTATGCGGACTTCGCCTTTGCGCTGGGTGACGCCGCGCGAGTCGAGGTAGTTGAGCAGGGGAATCAGGTACTTGCGCGTTGTACCCAGTTCCTGCCTGATCTCCGACGCAGTCAGCTCGGGCTTCTGCGCGAACAGGGCGCGGACCTTCTGGACAGCCAGGGCGACCGCGTCGCGATGCAGAACAACCGACTCGCCGACGTCAACCAGCCGGCCGGATTCAAGCAGGGCCACCCGCGCCTGCTGCGCGAGTTTCTTGTCCACTCCGGCCAGCGCCTCGTCGATGTTCGGCGGTGAGAAACCTGTCTCCTGAAACAGCTTGTCGAGCCGGTCGTACTCTTTCTGCAGTGCCGGGCCCAGCTTGATCTTGTGAGTTGCCAGCCTGATTCGATCATCTTCCATCACAACGTGGTTCTCGGCCAGCAGCGCTGCGAGCACGTTCTCGAACAAAGGAGGTGAGAAGGCCGGGGCAGCCTTGGAACGGAGTTCGGGTCGCTTGAGACCGATGCGAAGCGGATTCTCTTTGTGGAACTGCTCAAGCGTCGCGAGAACGGCGGCACGCGCCTCCGTCATCATCTTCTCATGGGCGAGATACTCCTTGCCCTCAAACGCCAGCTTCCGGGCCCGGCCGGTGGTGAATAGCAGGTCGAGCATCTCCTTCGCATCGGCGTCGGCAAGGGCAAGGTCTTTGGCCGCCTGCACCAGTGTCCTCGCTTCGAACCGGTGTTTGAGCAGGTACTGCTCAAGCACGCTGCCGGCCTCGCCGGAGCGCAGCGCCCGCAGCCGCTTCACAACGTCTTCGTCGAACCGGCGCTCCTTGGACGGGTTCGCCTCGAGCACGACGCCGCCGCCGATGGTCTGCTGGGGCGCAAACGTCCGGACGACGTAGTGGTCGTTCCAGTCGCAGACAACCGCTTCTTCGGCTCGCACCTGGACCAGCGCCTCCTGACCGGGTGCCAACTCTCTCGTATCGAGCAGCGCCACCCGGCACATCACCTCGGCAGTGCCGATGTGAAGCTTGAGACTGGAAAGGTTCTTCAGCGGCTTCTCGACCGACCTGAGCAGGTAGAGGGTTGCATTGAAGTTCGCGGTTGGGGTATAGTATCCCGGAGTCGCGAGCACGTGGCCGCGACCGACCGCCTCGCGCTCGACGCCCTGGAGGTTCAGCGCGGCCCGTTCGCCGAGCCCGAGCATCTCAAGCATCTGGTTGTGGCGCTGGATTCCCCTGACCCGGACCTCGCGCTGCTGGGGCAGCAGTTCGAGCGTATCGCCGACGCGCACGTGACCGGACAGGACCGTTCCTGCTACTACCGTGCCGAACCCTTTCATCGAGAAGTTCCGGTCGACCGACATCCGGAACACGCCCCGGTCCGGCTTGGCCTCGACCTTGCCGGCCAGGTCGACAATCGCCTGCCGCAACTCGGGAACGCCCTGCCCGGTGATGGCGGAAACCGGTATCATCGGCGCCCCTTCGAGAAATGAACCCTTGACCATCTCGGCGATGTCGAGTTTGACCATCTCGACCCATTCGCTGTCAACCAGGTCGGCCTTGTTGATGGCAACGAGGCCCTTCCTGATGCCCATCAGCCGGCAAATCTCGAAGTGCTCACGGGTCTGCGGCATCACCCCGTCGTCGGCCGCAACCACGAGCACGACGAGGTCGATGGTGCTCGCGCCGGCCAGCATGTGCCGGACGAAGCGCTCGTGTCCGGGTACGTCGATGACGGTTATGTCGGTCCCGAGGAAGGCAAAGCCGAGGTCGGTCGTCATGCCCCGCTCTTTTTCCTCTTTGAGGCGGTCCGGGTCGGTGCCGGTCAGAGCCTTGACCAGGGCCGACTTACCGTGGTCGATATGTCCGGCCGTGCCGACTACAACGTGCATGGCCGAACCCCAATCGCCAGTCGCCGATCGCCAGTCGCCATCCGCCTAGAATCCCTTGCGGTCGCTGCAGCCCGGAACACCGAGTTCGGCCCGGTACTTGGCAACCGTCCGGCGGGAGATGCTGATCTCTTCCTGCTTCAGCCGCGAGCATATCTCGTCGTCGCTTAGCGGGTTCTGCTTGTCCTCGGCATCGACCATTGTCTGGATCTTCTGCTTGATGCTGGTCCGCGACTTGTCGCCGGCCCCGGCCTTGAAGAAGTAGCCGAAGGGAAAGATTCCCTGGTCGGTCTCAAGATACTTGCCGGCGATGGCCCTCGAGATGGTCGAGGCGTGGACGCCGATGATGTCGGCTGCCTGTTTGAGAGTTGCCGGCTTCAGGTGCTGCCTGCCGCGCAGGAAGAAATCATGCTGTTGGTCGATTATCAACTCCACCAGCCGCTTCAGGGTCCGGCGGCGCGATTCGATTCCCTTCAGGAACATCAGCGCCCGCTGCAGTTTCTGCCGGGCAAACTGCACCTGCTCCGGCGAATACGACTTCGGGCTCTTGAGAATCTCGATGTAACGCTGGGAGAGCCGCAGCCGCGGGAAACGCTCGTCATTGGGGCTGGCCACTAGCTGGTCTCCCGACCACTCGACCGAGAAGTCGGGCGAAACGTAATCCGGCGTGCCCGGCGCAAAGCAGCGGGCCGGCCGTGTCTCGAGGTTCAGCAGCCGCTGCACCGCCTTGCGTACGTCGTCTTCGGTGACCCCGCAGAGCCGGGCGATGCGGGCGGTCTGCTTTTTTATCAGCAGGTCCCAGTGGTCGGACAAGAGCTTCCGTTCGAGCGCGGCCGGCGGGACTCCCGCCAGCTCGAGCTGGACGAGAAACGACTCGCGCCGGTCATGGCAGGCGATGCCGCCGGGCTCAAGCCGCTGGATGGCGAACAGAATCGAACGGACGCGCTCAACATCTACCCCCTGCTGCTGGGCTATTTCCTCGTCGGTCATCGTCAGGAACCCGTCATCGTCCAGTGATTCGATGACGAACTCCGCGACCCGCGCATCGTCGTCGCTCAGGCTGCTGCGCAGCCGAGGCATCAGGCATTCGGCCAGGCGCAGTTCCGGACCGGCGGCAAGGTCGATGGCCGACCCCTCGTCGTCGTCCGACCCGGCACCGACCGTGACGGTGGCCGACCAGTTGTCTTCCGGCATCAGCTCGTTGATGGTGTACTCTTCGCCGGGCCGGGTCTCGATCTGAGTTTCGTGCGTCTCGGGCGCCGGCGTGCTTTCGGCCGGCACCGGCGCGGCGGCCTCGGGCGCCGGCTCGGAAACCGCGGCAACCGCCTCGGTCTCGGGGGTGTCCGGACTGCCGTCCGATTCCTCGAGTGCCGGGTTCTGCTCTATCTCCTCCCGGACAAGCTGCTCAAGGTCAAGGGCCGAGACCTGGAGCAGCTTCATCTGCAGTATGAGCTGCGGGGTCAACCGCATCTCGAGCTGCTGCTTCATGTCGAGGCCGATACCTATCTTCATATACGGAACCTTTCGCCGAGGTAGACCTGCCGCGCCTTCTCGTCCTTGACCAGGTCCTCCGATGTACCGGAAAGCAGCACCCGTGCGTCGTACATGATGTAAGCCCGGTCGGTGATTTCGAGCGTCTCGCGGACATTGTGGTCGGTGATGAGGATACCGAGCCCCTCGTTTCGCAATTGCCGGACGATGTCCTGGATTTCCGCGCGCACGATCGGGTCGATGCCGGTGAAGGGCTCGTCGAGAAGGAGAAACGACGGCCGCGAGGCGAGGGCTCGCGCCAGCTCCACCCGCCGCCGCTCGCCGCCCGACAGCGTCCCCCCCCGCTGCTTCCGCAACTGCGTGACATTGAATTTGGCGAGGAGTTCATCGACCCGCGCCGTCTGTTCGGATTTGGCCACGCCCAGCATCTCGAGGATTGCCTTGACGTTGTCCTCCACCGACAGCTTACGGAATATCGATGGCTCCTGCGAAAGGTAGCCGAGACCGAGCCGGGCCCGCCGGTACACCGGCAGGTGCGTGATATCGTGGCCGTCCAGGGTAATGGTCCCCCGCTCGGGCCGGATGAACCCGGTTATCATGTGGAACGTCGTCGTCTTGCCGGCACCGTTGGGACCGAGCAACCCGACAATCTCGCCCCGTGAGAGGTCAAGGCTCACTCCGTCGACGACCACGCGCTCACCGTACCGCTTCTCTAGCTCCCGGGCCGCGAGGTTCATTGTGACCCCTGTCCTTCGACGCGGACCTCGGCCGGGCTGTTTTCTCTGCCGGTGCGGATCAACTGCCCCGAACTCAGCTCCCGCACCTCGACCCGGTCGATCGCGCCGTCCGCGACCCGTAGCTCAATCGACTTACCGGCAACGACGATTGAGTCCCCGCCTTCGGTGCGATACTCGCCGGCGGCATGATTGAGAATCGTGACGCGTTCAAGGCCCCCGTTCTTGACCCGGAATGCCATCGAGTCGCCGCTCGCGCGGCTCACGCTGTCCCGCACCCGCGGCCCGCCCAGCGCCAGCCCCGAATCCGGGCCGGAGACGAAGTCAATCGTGTCGCATTCGAGTTCGGTCGCGCCCGACCTCAGCCGGACGCCGCCCTGGGCGCGGGCGCGCGACCCTTTCTCATACCAGAACATCTGGCGACTGGTCACCAGGGCCGAGTCCTTGCCGCGCTGCCAGGTGAGCACCGGAATCGAGTCAACCACGCCGACGTCTTCGTCGAGGTTGTAGGTCCCCTTGCGGCCGGTCAGCCGGAAGCTCCGATTGACGTTCTCAAGCACCACCCCCGAATCGGCCCGCACCAGTTTCTCCCGTGACTGGTAGAGCAGCTTCGGAGCGCGAATGTCGAGCGATTCCTGCCGGACCCGCACGTTGCCGAAGAGCTCGGCCAGCTTGTCGGTAAAACGATACCGGGCCGAGTCCGCCCACATCTGGGCATCCGGATTGGTGATATGGACCGCGTCCTGGATGAGCGCCAGCCCCCGGCCTTCGTACATCCGCGCCAGATTTGCGGTAATCTTCGTCCCGTCGTCGGTCACCACGACGCTGTCCCGGAAAACGGTCGCATCGCCTCCCGGAACGCGTTCGATGGACATGTGTTTGGCGCTGAGATTGGACGCAATACAGAATCCGAGGCACAGTCCAAACCCCGTCAGTATACGTCCGGTCAATCCTATTCGTCCCATGCCGGTCATTTGCCGGTCTCGAAATCGTAGTCGGACGTCCCGTGCACCGGGCTCAGGATGTCAATCTTATTCAGCCCGGCGTCGGACACGAGCCCCCTGCCTTCGATTCGGCCCTTGGGCGTCTGGATCACGAGGTCGGCGTCGGTACGCACCAGCCGGCGCTGGTTGCTCCAGGCAAGCGAGTCGGTCTCAAGCTCAGTGCTGTCCGACGTACGGACGACGACGTGGCCGCGGGCAACGAGGTCTTCGTTCTTCGAGTATATCGAACCCTCGTCTGCTACCAGCGTGGAGCTGACTCCTCCTACCTCATCGTAGAAAAGCACCCGCACGCCGGTGACATCGATGCGCTGGGCCGGGTCGTAGACATATGCCTTCTGCGCCTCAAGCGTGTAGAGCCGCTGGCCGCTGGAGGTCTCATTGAGCGTGAGCGCTTCGACGAACTGGTTCGGCGGCACCGGATTCGGCCCGCAAACCGGCCTGTCATTACAGGCACCGAGCAGCAGGAACAGAGCGGCCGACAGGCAGCTCCCAATCCGTCCCGGCCCGAAATCTGCAATCTGCAATCTGCAATCTGCAGTCCTCACTGGATGGCTCCCGCCTTGCCCCACCACACCCACTCGACCGGATTCTCCCGCACCTGCTCCAAGAGCGCCCGGACCGCCGCCCGTTCATCCCCGGGAGGATAGACGTCCACGGTGATGCGGCCGCCATCGAGCCGCGCGAACGCCGGCGCCAGCCCCGCGCCCTCCCGCGCCGCCAGCCTGAATCCGATGGCGGGCAGCCTCATGCTGATGCCATCGCACTCCGCCCTCGTCTGAGCACCTTGACTCGTGTTGTCCAGCATGAAGCCGGTAATGGATGGCTCGCAACCTGCCCTGATTGCCTGCTTGATCCCGCCGGCCACGCCTACTCCTTCGGAACTGCGCAAACCCCCGAGCTTCGCAGCCAGCGCCGGGTCACGCTGCTCGCCAACGGCGAGCGTGACCTTGCAGCCGCTGCGGGCGAATACCTTGGGCAGGTATTCCCACAGCCCGAAATGAAAAGAAGCCATCGTCACGTGCAATTCCTGTTCCAGAACTTTATGCCTAAGATTCTCGCCGCGGATGACCGCCCTGTCAACCAGCGCGCAACCGCTTTTCGAGTCTGTTCTTGCCATTGCCGACAGGTTCCGCCCCAGCCGCCAGCCGTTTCTCACCCAGAACCAGCGGCTGGCTTTCCCCGTGATAATACGCAGGTTACGCCTGATTTCGCGACGATAGTCCGGCCTCAGTGCAAGATAGAGAAGGACGATTGTACGGGAGAGTAGGGCTGCCGGCTCCTCAGGCAGAGCCCGAACCAGCGCGAGAGCGATGACGGGCAAACTCATGGCCGGCCTTGATGAACTCATGGAACAGTGGATGGGGCCTGAGTGGCCGCGACTTGAACTCCGGATGGAACTGGGTCGCCACGAAAAACGGGTGCCCCTTTAGCTCGACGATCTCAACGAGCTTCCCATCCGGCGATTTGCCCGTCGCCAGCAATCCGCTTCGCTCGAGCATCGGCAGGTACTTGAGGTTGACTTCGTAACGGTGCCGGTGCCTCTCCTGTATCAGCCCGGCACGGTAGCTGCGCATGGCAACGCTGCCTTTGCGCACGCGGCAGGGCCAGGCGCCAAGCCGCATCGTGCCGCCCTTGCGCCGGAGACCGCGCTGGCGCGGCATCATGTAGATTACCGGGTACGGCGTCCGCGGATTGAATTCGGTGGAGTTGGCGTTCTCCAGGCCGCACTGGTTGCGCGCCATCTCGATCACCGCCGACTGGAGCCCGACGCAGAGACCGAGGAACGGCAACCCGTGCTCGCGGCAATACTTGACCGCGCACAGCTTGCCCTCGATGCCGCGCACGCCGAAACCGCCCGGCACGATTATCCCGGCCAGGCCGGCAAGGCGTTCCTCGACCGTTTCCGGCGTTATCTCCTCCGACTCGATCCAGCGGATTTTCGCGCTCAAGCCCAGGCCCGATGCCGCGTGGTGAACCGCCTCGGCGACCGACTTGTAGGCATCGTGCAGCTTCATGTACTTGCCGCAGAGCCCGATCTCCAAAAGCTCGGTCGCTAATGTCTCATGCTCGATGAAACGCTGCCAGGAAACGAGGTCCGGCTTGCGGGTCTTCAACCCGAGCAGCCGGCAGATGTAGCCATCAAGGTTCTGCCGGTGGAAAACCAGCGGTATCTTGTAGATGTTGTCGACGTCCACCGCCTCGATGACCGCCTCCGGCCGCACGTTGCAGAACAGGGCAATCTTGTCGCGCGACTCCTGCGGCAGCGCCGTCTCGGCCCGGCACATCACGATGTCGGGCTGGATGCCGAGGTCCAAAAGCTCCCGCACCGAGTGCTGCGTCGGCTTGGTTTTGTACTCGCCGGCGCTCCTGATATACGGTACCAGGGTAAGGTGGACGTACATGACGTTGCGTCGTCCCTCTTCCAGTGCGAACTGGCGCGCTGCCTCCAGGAAGGGCTGGCCCTCGATGTCGCCGACCGTACCGCCGATTTCGGTAATCACCACGTCGTGTCCCTTGGCCAGCTTCCGGATCCGGTCCTTTATCTCCCCGGTGATATGCGGCACGACCTGGATGGTCCGGCCGAGATACGCGCCTCTCCGCTCCCGCTCGATGACCGCCGAGTAGACCTGCCCGGCCGTTACGTTATTGTCCTGTGACAGGCTTAAGTCGATGAACCGTTCATAGTGGCCGAGGTCGAGGTCGGTTTCCGCCCCGTCGTCGGTGACGAATACCTCGCCGTGCTGGAACGGGCTCATCGTTCCCGGGTCAACATTGATGTACGGGTCGAACTTCAGCGGCACTACGTTCAGCCCGCGCGCCTTCAGGAGCAGCCCGATGGACGAAGTGGCAATTCCCTTGCCCAGGGACGACACCACTCCGCCGGTAACGAAGATGTACTTAGCCACGCTAAAAGTGCACTAGTGGTCCAGTGGTCAAGCGCTCGAGTGGCCGAACCGCTCCGCTCCTGTCACTCGACCACTTGATCACTCGATTCCTTCTCGCTAGCCCTGCCGCTGCTTGTGCTTCGGCTCGCGCTTGCAGATAACGTGGACGACGCCCTTGCGCTTCACAACTACGCAGTGGGCGCAGCGTTTCTTGACCGACGTTCGAACTTTCACATTAGCTCCTTTTCAGCAAATAGCGGCCGCCGGAGATGGCCCTACTTGAACCGGTAAATGATGCGGCCCCGGGTGAGGTCATACGGCGAAAACTCCACCGTAACCCGGTCACCGGGCAATATCCTAATCCAGTGCAACCGCATCCGGCCCGAGATATGGGCGATGACCTGGTGCTTGTTGTCCAACTCGACCTTGAAGGTCGCGCTGGGCAGCGATTCCAGTATCGTCCCCTCGAGCTGTATCAGGTCTTTCTTACTCATTCATCTCCATTGTTCGGTCGCTGCCTATTCTGCCGTACCAATCGACCAACGTCAATTCCGGTCGGTCTCCCGTGTTCCCGTGCGGCAATCGGCTCTCGTCATTCATCGTTGCCCCGGGTCAATATCTCCGGTTCGCCGGCAGTCACCAGCACCGTGTGCTCGTAGTGCGCCGACGGCCGGTGGTCGGAGGCCACCACGGTCCAGCCGTTCGCGAGTGTCTCGACCTCGTACCTGCCCATGTTCACCATCGGCTCTATCGCCAGCGTCATGCCGGTAACGAGCCTCATGCCCTGACCCGGCCGGCCGAAGTTCGGCACTGATGGGTCTTCGTGCAGGTTCGTGCCCACGCCGTGCCCGCACAGGTCGCGCACCACCGAGTAGCCCTGCGCCTCGACGTACGTCTGCACGGCGTGGCCGATATCCGACACGCGGTTGCCGACCTTTGCCTGCGCCGCTCCCAGCCAGAAGGCACGCTCGGTGGCAGCAACGAGAGCCAGTACCTCGGGCCGCACGTCGCCCACCGCGAACGTCCTCGCCCCGTCGGCAATCAGCCCGTCTTTGGTCACGCCGACGTCGACCTTGACGATGTCCCCGGCTGCCAGCTTGCGATGACCCGGTATGCCGTGCACCACTTCCTCGTTGACACCGATGCACACCGCTGCCGGAAATCCGCGGTAGCCAAGGAACGTCGGGTAGCCACCGTGTGCCCGGATATAGTCGTCGCAGACCTGCTCGAGCTCCCGCAAGGTTTTGCCTGGCCCGATTGCCCTGCCGGCCGCTGCCAGCGCTCCCGCGACCACGCGTCCCGAAGCCCGGATTCCCTCAATCTCGCGCTCCGACTTCAGATGGACGGCCAAAGACGCCTCATGCGCGGGATTTCATGCACCATGCCGGGACTGGCATCGAGCGTCAAACCGCGCCAATCAGGCAGACGATCTCCTCGTAGACCCGGTCGCGGCCGAGCGCCCCGTCGATCCGCTTCAGCTTTCCCTGCGCGGAGTAGTAGCTCAAAACCGGCTCGGTCTGTGCGTGGTAGGTGTTGAGCCGGTCGCGTATTACCGATTCCGTGTCATCCTTGCGCTGGTACAGCTCGCCGCCGCAGTCGTCGCAGATGCCTTCCTGCTTCGGCGGCTTGAAGGTCAGATTGTATATCTTCCCGCAGTTCCGGCACTGACGCCTCGACGTCAGGCGCTTCACGACCTCGGCGTCCGCAAGGTCAACCAGCACGGCCATATCCACGGACAGACTCTTTGCGGCGAGCACCTTGTCGAGGCCCTCGGCCTGCGGAATCGTACGCGGGAATCCATCAAACAGGATTGGCTTGCCCGCGTTATCCGAAAGGAAGCTGTTCACGACCTCAAGCACAACCGCATCCGGCACTAGCCCGCCGGAAGTTACGTACTTCTCGACCTGCAACCCGACCGGTGTCTTGCGCCGGATATGGTCGCGGAACACCTCGCCGGTTGAATAGTGGACAAACCCGTTCTTCTCGCGGAGCAGCTCTGCCTGGGTGCCTTTGCCGCTTCCGGGCGGCCCGATCAGGATGAGATTCATTGCCTTCATACGCTGCGGAAGTCTAGCAGCGAATGCACAAGTGTCAAGCCTACCGCTATTTGCGCGCTCCTAGGGCTTGAATCCCCAGATGCACCAGAACGGTGACGAGCCGGAGTAGGCCGCAGTACCTTCCTTCACTGCCTTGCGGAATGCCTGGTCTACGCTCCGGTTGATGCGCCGGTGCCGGTCGAACATGGCTCGGGCGAGACCCCCGGCCCGCATCTGCGCAACCTCGGCCTTGTTCACCCGGTCCCATCGCAGCGGCTCCCGCACCCGCTCCAGCGTGTTCCGATAGGCGGTCTGCTGCTCCGGGGAAGCGTAGGGCGGCGCAATCCAGACGACCCGCTCATTCATGCGCACGCCTACATTCCTCATGCCGCGCGCCTCCATCCAGACCGGAACATGGCAGCCGACCGAGAAGTCGCCGAAGCCAAGCTCCCGCCGGCCCTTCATCATGCGCAGTCCGACCTCGTGTCCGAGCAATCGCTCGTCCACGGTGGGCTCACGCCAACTGGTCCATCCTGAGCTGCCGCTGCCGGTCATCGCGTTATCGAACACCGCGACGCAACCGCCCGACCTGGTAACCCGTATCATCTCGTCGAACGCCTTCTCTGGCTCCGCCAGATGACAGAATACGACATGCGCCAGGGTTGCGTCGAACGCATTGTCCTCAAAGGGCATCCCGCAGATGTCGCCGGCCACGAACCGCGCCGCCCTGCCGAAACCCTCCTTCCGGCAGTAACGGCCGGCCTGTCTGAGCAGTCTCTTGTCACGGTCCAGACCTGTGAGCCCGCCGCCGGGCATGCAGAACCTGCCCCAGGTACGCATGGCGTAGCCAAACCCACAGCCCGCGTCCAGCATCTTCATCCCGGGCTTGAGTTGAAAGTGCCGCGCCAGACTCTCGACCTGCTCCGGGGTCCACAAATCCCGACGCTGACGGATAAGCACTTCACGCCGGGTCTTCGCCCGCGAGTAGTCAATCGGATGCCTGAGCTTCACGTCTCTTCGCCCTGTGCGCGTCCGGCGTCAGGCATGCTTCACGAAAGGCCGCTCAGCTTGCCGTCGTCCGCGATGTCTATCTTAAGGGCGTTTGGTTTCTTCGCCAGGCCCGGCAGCAGTTCGATTTCACCCGCCACCGGCACCAGGTAGCCCGCGCCGGCCCGGATGTGGACTGCGGAGATGCTTATCTTGAACCCTTCGCAGGCGCCGACGCACTCCGGGTCGTCGGAGAAGGAAAGCTGCGTCTTGGCGATGCAGACCGGCAGCTTGTCGAACTCGAGGGCGTAGATGCGCTTGAGGTCGCGCTCGGCCCTGGGCGTGTATAAGACTCGGTCAGCCCCGTATATCTTCTGGGCGACCGCCGCGATCTTGTCTTCCACCGCTGCCGAATAGTCGTAGACCGGCTTGTTCTGCCCCGGCTTCTCCTCTATCTGCTGCATCACGGCCTGAGCCAGGTCTTCGCACCCTCTGCCGCCGTCGGCGAAGCCGGTGCTCAACGTGCAGGCCACGCCGTGCTCCCGGCAGTAACGCTTCACCAGTTCGACGTCGTCGTCAGAATCGACCTCAAACCGATTCAGGGCGACTACCGGCTCAAGCCCGAGCGTCCGGCAGTTCTCGATGTGCCGCCGCAGGTTGTCGAATCCCCGCCACAGCTCGGTCATCGTCCCTTTCTTCGCATCCTTGGCCCCGCCCTGATGCTTGAGCGCCCGGACCGTGGCAACCAGAACGCAGGCCGCGATGTTCCAGCCCGCCAGCGGAGCGACGATGTCAACGAACTTCTCCGCGCCGAGGTCGGACCCGAACCCGGCCTCGACGACCGTATACTCGCACAGTCTCATCGCCGCGTTAACCGAGATGATGCTCGCCGTACCGTGGGCGATATTGGCAAACGGCCCGGCATGGATGAGCGCCGGCGTGTTCTCGGTCGTCTGGACGAGATTCGGTTTGATTGCGTCCTTTAAGAGCACGGCCATGGCTCCGGTCGCGCCAAGGTCGTTCGCGGTGATAGGCTTGTCGTCGTAGGCCTGCGCCACCAGAATCCGCCCCAGCCGCTGCTTCAGGTCGGCCCGGTTTGCGGCGAGGGCCAGAATCGCCATTATCTCCGACGCAGCGGTGATTACGCAGCTATCCTCTCGCGCCGGCCCGTCTGCTCGACCACCCAGTCCAACCACCATCATCCTGAGTACCCGGTCGTTCATATCAATCGTCCGCGGGAAAGCAATCTCGCGGCCGTCAATCCGGAGCGGGTTGTCAAAGTGAATCGAGTTGTCGAGCATCGCGGAAAGCAGGTTGTGCGCGGCCGTGACCGCGTGGAAGTCGCCCGTGAAATGGAGGTTGATGTCCTCCATCGGCAGCACCTGCGAGTAGCCACCGCCGGCGGCTCCGCCCTTGATGCCGAAAACCGGGCCGAGCGACGGCTGGCGCAGCACCGCAATCGACTTCTTCCCAAGGCGGTTGAACGCCATCGAGAGGCCGGTGGAAACAGTGGTCTTACCCTCGCCGTACTTGGTTGGCGTCACCGCGGTCACCAGCACGAGCTTGCCGGCCGCCCGGTCTTTGAGCTGTTCGAGCAGCCTCACCGACAGCTTCGCCTTGTAGTTCCCGTTCGGCAGAATCAGGTCCGGGTCGGTAATCCCGAGCCCGGCCGCGATCTCAGCAATCGGCTTCAGCTTCGCCTTCTGCGCAATCTCGATGTCACTCAGCACGCTTCCTCCAATCTACCTATCGCCAATGCCATCGGCCGCAAGCCGTCAGCCATCGACCTCCGCACCAACGATGAACGGAGAACGATGTACGACGCTCGCCGCGTCAATAATCACTTGCGGTGTCCCCCGAGTTCCCCTCAGCGTCGCGTCGGTCCGGCGGACTCGGGTGGCGGCCCGGAATACGACGCCTGATTTCCTCGTCCATGACCTGCAGTCGCTCGAACGACGCCCTGAGAAACTGTGCCCAAGGAGTGGCATGTGAGTCACCGACGCGGGCCACGCGTCTGCAGATGGCCTTGGCCGTATAGCGCCGCTGGAAGAGCAGATCCTTGAGGTCGGTGCGGGCGATTGGCTGACGGAACTGGTCGGCTGCTTCCGCGTCAGTTACTCCCTGCGTCTCCTCCTCGGTCTCCTCGATGTCCTCGGCTGCGGCCGGGAACATGCGGTCGAATTCCTTCGCCTCGCGCTGTACGTGCACCCAGAACTGCTCGGGCGTCATCTCATCTTCGTGCGCGTCCTGCGCGGCTTCCTTCGCCAGATCGTCGACGACCTCGCGAAAGAACTCCCGGTCTACCTCAAGCTGACTCTTCATTCGCCCTCCTGGGATGGGCCACGGCTAGTGCTCACGGCAGTGGAAACGCTGCGGCCAGACGGCAATCGATGTCCGCTTTCGGCCTACAGCTCACGGCATCCGCGTTCGTTCGGCCGATTCGTACATCGTTCATCGTTTGGCGCGAGTGAGAGTCGCTCGCCGCTGGCCGCGTACACGATGGACGAATACACGATGTACGAGTCCGCCGACGTGGTTGGCAATCCAAAATCGTAAATCCAAAATGACTCGGGCCGTGTCAATGATCATTTGCCATGTCCTCGGGACTCCTGGTCTGAGTCTGTCCCGGCTTTGTCGGCTCATGCTGCCTCTCTGCTTCTCCTCGGAGACCGGTAAGGAAGCAGCCGCTCAAGGAGGAGCTTGTCCGCCAGGACGGCCAGCAGCACTCCGCCGGCGAACATGGCGAAGTCAAGCGGGTCAAACGTCCGTCCCAGCAGAGGTACTCCGAAGGCTTGTAGTATCTCGGTGAACGACGCGACACCAAAGACCAGCGCGGCCTTCAGTCGCCAGTCGCTCAGAAAGGCAAGGACGGGCGAGACCTTGCGTTTCACGCCCTCGGGTGCATCGGATAGGATGATGGCGCGAACCTGTGCTTCGAGCATGCATAGCAGGAAGTACATGCCAAAGGGGATGATGATGTCGGAGAAGTAGCCGTAGTAGAGCACGTACAGCCGGCCTCGAAGGTGGCTTCCCAGCCGGAAGGCGTGAACCAGGGCGATGGCCAGTTGGACGCCGACTGCTACCGCAGTCCTGCCCCCGGCAGTTGTGCTGATTGAAGACCCGCTGGGCATCGACGCAGAACTCGCTTTCACCTAATACTCACGTACCAATCCGATGAGCCAACGATGTACGCACTGTCCGACAGCGGCGTCCGGAGCCAACGATGAACGATGTACGAAAGAACGATAAACGACCAAAGTCGTCGGCGGTCTCGGCAATCCGAAATCGCAAATCCAAAATGACCTGGGCCGTGTCAATGACCATCAACTTCGTCCCCCGGAATTACCTGGGGGAAACGTCTTCGTGGCCGGCAGAGTTACTTCGTTGCGGAAGTCTTGAGGAATTCGGCGACCCGATGTACAAACTGCTCGGCCTCGACGAGCAACTCGATAGCGTCTTCCCGTGTCGCGGTCTTGACCGTCTCGTAGTCGGATTCGTGACGCTCGTCGAAGGCCCGGTGCAGGGAGCGAGACATCACGGCTGGGAACGCGCCGGTATGCACGAACTCCTTGTCGAAAAGGCTGATGACCCCGGCGTGCTTTGATGACGCCTTACCGACATTCTGCAGCAGTGCCAGCACTGCGTAGAACATCGCGTAGTATGCACGATTCACGACGCTACGGGGAGTCCGGCCGGAGTCAAGCAAGGCACGAGCGTCGGCGAGAGTCTCCTCAGCCTGCTTCAGGCGCAGGCTGACGAGCTCGTAGACATGCTCCGGTCTCAAACTTCGACACCTTCGGCCGCGACGGCCATAGCAAGCGTAGAGGCGCTGGACGGACCCTCCTCCCATTCGGTGCGCGCAACCACGAGCGGGAAGATGACCAGTCCGTTCTCGTACCCCAGTTCCCACGCGCAGAACCGGACGTACTCCTCGGATTCTCGCGAAACCGGACCTTCGAGCACGACCAGCACATCGACGTCGGAATCCGGCTCGTTGTCGCCGCGTGCACGCGACCCAAAAAGAACGAGACGAACCAGCACAAGGCGATCCGCAATCTTGGCCTTCAGCCTCTGGAGTAGCAATCGCTCTCTGTCGGTCATGGCTCAACTATATGCCGACCAACGGAACAAGTCAAACCAGTCCAGCCGACCGAGGCTGTAAGCTGTAAGCCGTCAGCCGTTGGCTCTCCCCGTGCCGCGCCTTGACATCGCTCCGTAATAGGTGGCTGTGGAGCTGTTGACAAACCCCTATCTGATGTGGATTGAGGCCGTGCACATGGCCGAGAGGCGGATTGGCAGTCCAAACAGTGTTCCGATGACGGAGCAGATGGTAGTTACCGCCCGTTGCAGCAGTTTGGCGGCTTGTGCTACTGCTGGACGTCCGCCTGTGTGCGTCACCAGGCACTTGAGGTTCATGACCGCAGCCACCAGGTACGCCTGCACCGCTACGTTCCAGCGTCCGCGCCGCACGGCTCGCCTGAGTCCGTGTCGCTCTTTCGCCTCTCCATGCTTGCCTTCCGCCAACCACTGATGCCGCCGGTAGAGCTCCCGCTTGTTCTCATCCCAGCCCCGCTCTTTCTCCCGCCGCGCGCGTAGCAGCGCTGCATAGCCTCTTACAATCAGAATCGTCCGGGAGTGAGCGCTCGGCGCGATGCAGCGCGACCGCAAAGAACAGGTCCGACAGTCGCAGGTACGAGCGCTATAGTACCAGCCGTTCTTTGCCTCTGACGCACGGTGCAGCTCTTTCCCGCCAGGACACCGCACGACATCGTTCAGTGCATCGTACCGAAACCGACGCACTGGTATCCGCACCGGCCTCCGCCGTTCGCGCTGTGGCGGAATCACAGCAAGTACTCCGCGTTTCTCCAGTGCCGCATAGTTACCCGGATGCGCGTAGCCGGCATCCGCCGTCACCACCCTTACGATTCGCCCCGTGTTAGCTTCTGTCCTCGCCATCTGCTCAAGCAGTTGAGCGCCTTCACTGGTCGCCCCCGTCGTCACATTCACGTCCAGCACCACTCCGGCCCGGTCGTCTATCGTAGTGTGCTGTTTGAAGCAGAATTCCATCGACCGGTCATGACTGGAGGTCGTCAGCGTCGCCTCCGGGTCGGTCAGACTCTCTTTGTGCGTCTTGACCGGATTCGTGCGCGGACGGCCGCGCCGCTTCGGTGCCGCTACGGCGCCAGCATCACCGTCATCCCCCTCGCTGGGATTCTCCCCCAGTACACGCTCGGCATGCCGCTCTACCACCCGCTTCCAACTGACATCGGCTCGAACCAGTGTTGCATCAATGTGCACCACCTCGCCGTCAACCAGCCCGGCCGGCCGGCAGAGGTCAACCGTCCGTTGGAAGATACGCTTGAACCGCTCTTCACCCCAGCGCTGGCGAATCTTGGTCAGACTGCTGTGGTCCGGCAGCGGCTCCTCGGGCTTGAAACCGGTAAACCAGCGCACCGCTAGGTTGGCCTGCGCCTCACGCATCAACTTCCGGTCATGCACGATACCGTAGAAGAACCCGGCCAGCATCAGCCGCACCGCTGCCTCCGGGTCGATGCTCGGCCGTCCGTACTTCAGACAGTAGCACTCCGCCACGTCCTGCCGCAGCCAGGTCAGGTCCAGTATCCGGTCAACGCGCTTTAGGATGTGATCGTCGGGGATAAGGTCACGCAGCGGGCAGGCAACAAACAGGTCCTCATGCCAGCGGTCTTGGTGGCCAATCAAGGTCGGGCTCCTTTCGATGGCATCCATTCTTTAGACGCTGACATACTTACATGGTTGCACCAAAAGAGGGTTTTTCAACAGCCCCGCTGTCCCTAATTCGAGCTAGCGGTTCCCGGTCTCGCCGGCGCCTCCATGCAAAGCCCGTCAATGTTTCCTTGCTGATACACGGTAGATCACACCATCAGCGAATCTGGCCAGCGTGTCGAGATTCGCTATTGACGACAGCTCAGTTGGGGTGTAGAGATATGTCCTGCCTCTGTTCTCAAACCACACGAGCAGACCGCTTCCTCCTTCGGGCCAAGATTCCGCTAGGTCGGAGATGTTGTTCGCTACTTCCGAAGAACGGCCATGTGTCTTGGAGGGAGAGGGCTTAGCCGCACGATGCGACAGGATGTAGATAGCTTCGGCAGCGTTGGTGTAGATGGTGCTTTCCATCCCTACGGGTAGGTTCTTGACGAACTGCATCGTGGGGCTTTCTCTCCAATCCACTGCGTTGTAGCCACCCGCTCCCTTGCGGCTCCGGCCAAGCGAGTCTGTATAGGCCTCGGCGACTGGCGTAACGAGCCAGACGGCGATGATGGCCAGCATCACGGACTGGGCGTGTCGACCTAGCGAGATTGTCCGGACCAAGCCGATGAAGTGATCCAACAGCGCGAACAAAAGTACTATGAGGGGCGCATAGAACGGCGACATGAGTCTGCTGTCAATCGGGTCATATGCCGTGGTTGTTGATGAGACTACGATGATCGACGCGTAGAACACAATGAACAGCAGTGACGGTGCGAGCGCGAGACGAGAACCGCTCTTGTCCTGTTGGCTAGCATTGCGACGTAGAAGGACGAAACAGGAAACACTGGCGGCGCAGACGAGGGCAGCAGCAGTCAGAATCCGGATGGGTCCCAGCCGGCCGTGGCGTGACCCGACGAATTCGCCGGCTATCTCAATTGCCGCGAGCTTGACGTTACCAAGCAAGGTGGTCGTCGAACTATGTCGGAGTCCCATGAGCGTTCCGGTCAGCAGGTAGTTCCTTGCGACCCACGCCCCCCAAGGAACTGACGACATGGCCAGGAATCCCAGGAGGTGGAGGATTCTCGTCCTCACCGGTCTCCCGCCCCGTAGCAGTATCACCAGCGCTCCTACGGGAATGACGACGACGCCCACATAACGCACAAGGGGCGTAACGGCTGCGGCAAAGGTCATGGCCGCCAGCGATGCCATGCTCGCTGACTTGACGTACGAGCGCGCGGAGATGAGGAAAACGAGAACGCACAGGATGAAGAGAGGTTCGGTCCAAGCCATGATCGAGACACGGATCAGCGGTCGTCCAACTAGAACCGCTGACCCCCCCCAGGAACGCGAGAGCAGGCGAGTACGCAACGTACTCTGAAAGAAGGACGCCGGAGAGAAAAACGATTGCCGCGAACAGAACCGCATTGACTGTATGTGTGTAGGAAAGAGGGTCGAGTCCGGCGACATGGGAAATCGACCCCAGGAGAGCGGGATAGAGTGGTGCGAAAACCACGAACGGAGAGCCGTCATACATGACGAGGCCCTTGCCCGCCGCGAAGCTCCGAGCCGCAGCCACGTAGTTGACAGAGTCCGGCGAGAGCCCTGCGCCGTAGCGGTTAGTCGAAACAAGGACCGTCGTTGCAGCGGCTAGGCTCAGAATCGCGAGCAGGACTCGGTATCTGACTTGATTCATTCCTTGCCTCACTTTCAGGAATCAACCTAAATCTTCATCGCCCCCAACTTAGGCACGGGTTCTCATCCCGCTCGTCTTCCTGACTTCTGGTTTCTCTTCAACCTTGGCCTGATGCCCTGCTGTCAGTCGAATGACCTTGCCGAGGAACTGTTCGTAGACTTGTCCGAGGATGTCGGCGGGCAGGACCGAAAACTCATAGGGGCAGTCCGGGTAGTAGAGGCTGCCGACTATCTCTTTGAGCGGCCTGTCGTCGATGGAGAGGTCGAGGGTGAGGAGGTCGGGAGGCTCGGCACGGTCGTCCTCGCTTCGGCTTGGGACACGATCCGAAATCCGCGGAGGATTTCGGTCATGTCCCGCGCCGAGGGTCATGTCCCGTCGCGCGGTCTTCTGCGTGAAGTAGAAGAGACCTGAATTGCATTTGTCGTCCGCGTCGCGGAAGTGTTTGACGAGGCGCGGGTAGATACGCTCGCCGTTCATGAGCGATTGGAGGAAGGCGTAGTGCTCGATGCCGCGGTCTTCGCAGATGCGGAGGAAGATCAGCCGGTCTATCGTGCGCTGGACCGCGAAGTTGAGCTGGCGGGTCGAGAGGCGTGGGTTGCGGAAGGCGATGTTTCGGGCGAGTGAGTCGCGCCATTTCTCGATTTCCGCAAGGAAGGCGTCGTCAACCGCGGCCGTGCCTTTCTTCGTCTTGGTCGATTCGACGTAGCGGTCGAGGGAACCTTTCTGGATGGCGTCGGGCGAGAAGAGGCCCGCGAGTTGGCCTCGGCGGCCCCTGTCGGACAGTGCGTCCCAGCGTTCGAGGTAGTCGGTGTAGCCGAGGAGCATGGTGCGGGCGGTCGCGGGTTTGTCGGTCTGGAACGGACGGATGCGGCAG
>Ga0172371_10005240_pt1 | contig 19307 bp, 18 predicted proteins | sample Lak12m_FD_114543 | JGI IMG/M metagenome (GOLD analysis project Ga0172371, IMG submission 114543) | Freshwater microbial communities from Kabuno Bay, South-Kivu, Congo - kab_022012_12m | ecosystem: Environmental > Aquatic > Freshwater > Lake | place: Democratic Republic of the Congo: South-Kivu...
AATTATTGTGCTCAATATTGGAAAGTAGGTAAAGGTTACATTAAAACATATTCACGACCAGAATCGTATAGAGATTATGCTTTGGTAGAAGTATCAAAAGATGTAAAGAGTTTGTTAGAAGAAATCCTTGAATACCATGAATCTAATAAAAAAGGAAGATAATAATAGGATTTGATACTGTGGAGTATATTCAAAACCTAAAAAACGAACTGATTGTAAGAGGATATAGCAAAAAAACTCAAGATCAATATATTCTTTATGTAGACGATTTTATAGGATATTGTAACAAAAACAACACATCTTTAGAAAATTTAAGCAAAGAAAATGTTACTGCTTATTTAGCACATAAAAAAGAAAATTTGAAAAACACATCATTAGCAATGATCTTTGCAGCATTACATTTCTTTATCAAAGACATATTAAAATCAAATGCTGCCGATGATATCAAGACTCCAAAGAAAGAGAAATACTTGCCGACAGTATTAACTAAAGAAGAAATAAAAGCGCTGATTGATGCAATTGATGATAAAAGAGATAAGTTAATGGTAGAATTGCTTTATTCATCTGGCTTAAGAGTTTCAGAACTTTGTAATCTAAAGTTGGAAAATATTGACATTAATGAAAAACTTGTTAAAGTTAAGGCAGGAAAAGGAAACAAAGATAGAATAGTTATGCTTTCTGATAAATGGATTAATTCTTATGTAGACTTTGCAAGAAGGTTTTTCAAAAAAGTTCAGAAAGAATATGTTTTTTGTAAAAAAAATGGAACTCCATTAAGTCCTGATACTGTGCAAAGAATAATTAAAGATGCTGCTCAAAAAGCAAACATCAACAAACATGTTACTCCACACACACTTAGGCATTCTTTTGCAACACATTTATTACAATCTGGAACTAACTTAAGAGAAATACAAACACTTTTGGGGCATAGCAATATTGCAACAACACAGATTTACACAAAAGTAGATACAAAAGAATTAAAAAAAGTTAAAAGCCCATTAGATAGTTTAAAGTAAGGATGAGTAATTTATTTTCAAAGATGTGATATTATGACAAAAACATTTGTATTTGCAAAAGAACCAACATATCAAATAGAACATTATGATTCAACTGATAATAGAGACATTGATCCTAAATACTTAAGAGAAATTAGAGAACTTTGTTTGCTTGCAGAGCCAACAAAATCACAAAGAACAAGAATCAAGAAGAATATTGCTCCGCGAGAATATGACGGTTTTATGGCAAAAATATATCCTAACGAAGAACTAGTTGTTGTAAGGGATGTTGCAAACAACAGAGTTGCAGGCGTTATTTCTGTTGAACACATAAGAAGCAACACAGTAATTCATATTAACGCTTTAGCAGTGCATCCTGATTATCAAAGAAGGACAATTGCAAAAACAATTATTGATATAGCAGAAAGGCTTGCGCCTGAAGGAAAAGATGTTGAATTTAGACTGGTTCCAAAAGAAGTATTAACCAGATTTTATAAAAAGGAAGGTGCAACCTTAGAATTAGATCTTTATACCGGCACAATGCACGGAAAAGCAAAAGTAAGACCTCATGTTAGGCCTTAACTCTTTCTCCCAATTATTGTAAACTCTTTTATTTTACCTGTTTTGTTTGTTCTTTCTTTTCCATGACATTGGATTTCTCTATCTATCTTTAAATCAATTATTTCTAATCCTAATGATCTGTAAAGTTTCTGCATATAATTGTAAATGTCAACAGGTTTGTTTGGGAAACAACCGCCAGCAATTACAATTGCTAAAATTCCTTTCTCTTTTAGCAAGTCTTTAGACTTTTCAACAAACATTTCCAACGACTTAAAATAATTTTCCCAACTGTAATTCTGATTAAACATTTTATAATCTTCAGGATAAATCCTTAATTCTTCAAAAAAGTCTTTGTAAACCCATTCTTTTTCCTCATACTCTTTTGTAATGCCAAGGTGTTGTGACAAAATACTTTCATAACCTAAGAAATCTAACTCAATACCCATTCTTCTAGTGTATTCTGTTTTATTTAAGTATGGTGGGCTTGTAACAATAACATCAAACTTTTTGTTTGTTTTAAAATCTAAAAAGTCAACGTTATTAATTTCAATTTTTGATTCAGATGGATTCTTCTTTTGGAATTTTGTTATATCCTTAATAAAATTATTTGCAACTCTGTTGTAGATTGCAAACACATCTTTCTTCTCAATTTTTTTCATTCTCAAACTAGAACCTTGTTTTTGGCTTCTTGTTGTTGCTTCCAATGTTTTTATCAACACAGCAATAAAAAAGTCTTTTTCCGTTTCGCTTAGTTTAATATTTTTCTGTATTGTTTCTTTTAACTTGTACAAATCATTCAAGTTATCAGAATAAAAGAACTTGTTTAACCATTTCTTTTCAACATTAACTTGTGCTTCTTTTGCGTTTTCAATAACTTTTGGCAGAAGTTCTGCTAATTTGCTAGAATCATAACTATTGGTTTTAGAGCGGCTTATTTGACACATATAAGGTGAAACATCTGTTCCTATTGCATTAAAACCAAACTCTTTTGAAACAAGCAATGTTGTTCCTGTTCCACAAAAAGGATCTAAAACTTCAGCATTAGGTTTTTGAACATACTTTAAAAATATGTTTCTTACTAAGCCTCGCGAAAATGCTTCTGTAAAATAAAACCAGTTATACACAGGAAAATCATTATTTCCCCTAAACGTACTCCACAATTCTTTTTTCTTTGCCATTATTCCACCATTATTTCATCCTAAATTTTTAAAACACTCTCTTATAATTCTTTTAATTCTTTTCCTTTGAATGTGTAAAACTCTGAGTTTTCATTAACTATAATGTCCCAGTCATTTATAAAATCTTCATTTTCTTTGTAAAGCTCAGTCATTATTGGACTTAAGAAAACACCCTTAAAGATGTTAGAGCCAACAGAAACATTTGTAAAAGATGGCATAACAATAACATAAGTTTTGGGATAAACGTTAGACCTTTTGTCTAAAAGGGCTGTCGTACCAAAAAGGAAGCATTTGTATTGCTCATAAGTTGAGCCTTTTCTAATTCCAACAGCTGGATGCTCGTGCCCTATTATGTAGATAAATTCTTTTTGTAATGTTATTTTTTTGTGACCATGAGTTACAACAATTGTGTATCCTTTTTCCACAAACTTGTATTCTTCCACAAACTTAATTCTTTGCCTAGCCATGTAAAGGTTTAGGAAAGTATCATGATTGCCTTTAACAACAATTATCTCTTTTGGTTTGAACTTTTGTAAAATTGTGTCAAAAAACAAATCTAACTCAGATTTTGTGTTTTTGTCGATATCTGAAAATGAATGCTTTATGTCTCCATTTATTACAACTTTTTCAACAATGGCTTTTGTTTGTTGCATATTTTTAGCTACTAAATCAAGTTCTTGCGCAACTATATTAACATTAGTGCTTGGCACAAATATTCCATCTCTTGTTAATGCAGATTCAAAACCTAGATGTATGTCGTTAATAATTAGAGTTTTAGAATTAACAAAGTAAACAGAGTTATTGTAAAGTACAATATTTATGTCAGGAATATTACTCGAACTCAGGTCTTTCAAAACAAAGAAATCATTAGTGTTCATATACAATTAATGTTTGTAATATATTATAAAAAGAAAGGTAGTTGAAAAAATCTTAGGGTTTTGATAATTTGTAACCTAATTTGGATAATAATTAGAAAAAGAGAAAAAGAAGGTCAGGGATCTGTAAACAGTTTAACCTTCTCTTCTTACACCTCTACCTTTGCCTTTTTGCCTTATGTCAATTGGAGGAGTGAACTAAACAGTAAACTCCTGTGAATTCGTATTACTGTATTACTATATCAAATGCACTTGTATAAAAAGTTCTTTTTTTATTTTCTAAACCTTTCTAGGTAATTACATTGAATTTCTTAATGATTCAGTAATTACATTTAAGATATCTTTAATTTCTTTCAGATTTTACCCCCTTTACTTCGAGTAAACCTTTTATTTTTGAATCAAAAAGATAATTTACTTAACTTTTAACATTGATGTTAATACAATTAGCTGTGCATGCAAAGGTTCCAATATTGACTCAACAAAATAATCTCTTAATTCTTCAGTTCCTTTTGCACCAGTTTGTCTGTTAAAATCTTTTGTTCTGCCTAAATTAAATAGCAATTCTTTAACAAAAAAAACTCTTTCAGCAATCTCAGAAACCTTTGCTTTTGTTTCTTTTTTTACATTTGTAGATTTATGAGTTTTTAGAACTTTATCCCTCAATTCGAGTATTTCTTTTGCATCTGCTTCTGAACTTAAGTAACTCAACAAAAACCTAACAACCTCATTATTGCCTTTAGGTAATTCATTTATCATTGCTAAATGTAAATCAATTAACTCTTCTTTTGCTTCAACACCTAATTTTCCTAATGATTCAGTTATTGCAAACTGTGCTGACTCCATTTTGCTTTTTCCAGCATTTGCATATCTCAATGATGCCTTCCTAATTAATGAGAAACTGTCAATTAGCTTACTTTTATGTCCTAAACTTGAATGATCTGAAAAAGAAAAGTTAAACCTTGGCTGCACAGCCACTTTTGGTTTAGAAACATGAACTTCAGGTAATTTTCTTACAGCCATTTTAGACACCAAGAACACAACTCTTAGTTGGAATTGTACTTTAAACTAAACAATTTGTTGTTTAAGTCTTTTATGTTTACACGTTCCTGTTGTGTTGTCCAGGAATCTCTTATTGTTACAGTATTATCTTTCAAAGTATCATAATCAATTGTTATTGCATACCTTACTCCAATCTCATCAATCCTTGCATATCTCTTTCCAACACTATCTTTTTCATCATAGATTATGCTATAAGCACCACATTTTTCTAATTCTGATTTTATTTCCAAAGCTTTGTCATTTACTCCATCTTTCTTAACTAATGGAAATATTGCAAAGTCATATGGGCTTATCTCAGGAACAAGCTTTAATGTAACTTTTTCATTAATTTCATCATATGCATGAGCCATTATAGAATATGTAATTCTATCTGTACCTGCTGATATCTCAAATATGTGTGCAAGTACTTTTTTATCTTCACTCATAACCTCAAGATTGGTTCCAGATACTTTCTGATGGCCACCTAAGTCGTGGTCTGTTCTATAGTTGTTAGCAACCAACTCAACCCATCCAATATCTTCAATTTTAGCTTCAAAGTCCCAAGTTGCTAATGAATAAAATGGACGATCTTCAGCTGAAACTTCTCTATATCTCAATAATTCTGGTTTTAATCCTATGTTCTTAAAGAATTCAAATTCGTTAACTAAACAGAAGATTTCAACACCATATTTTAGTTTACCCATTTTCTTTAATTCTTTTATTGAAATAAATTCTGATTCTTTTTCTGAATTCAATAGCTTGACAGGTAATTTGTAATCATCCATACCTTGTGTTGGGAAATCATCAATCTTTTCTTTATCAAAAAACAATTCAATATCCATTTGAGTAAATTCTCTAACTCTAATTAGTCCATTTCTCGGGCTTATTTCATTTCTAAATGCTCTTCCAACTTGAGCTAAAGCCAATGGCAAATTTCTTCTTGCTCCACCATAAACTCTTTTGAAATCCAAGAAAATGTTTTGACAAGATTCAGGTTTTAAGTAACCAATTGTTTTACCGCCAACTCCAATCTCTGTTTTAAACATCATGTTAAACCTAAATGCTTTTTCAAATCTGCTTTTACATTTTTCACAAACTAGATTATTTTCTCTAATTAATGCATCAAACTTTTCTAAATCTGTTTTTTCTCCAACTTCGATTCCTGCTTTCTCAACAAGTTTATCTGCTCTATAAAATATACCACACTTCGAGCATTTAACAACAGGATCAAAGAATCCTTCTAAATGTCCTGATGCCTGAAAAACAGGTTCTGGTAATATTATTGCTCCTTCAATCTCTAGACCATCAAATGCTTCTTCAACTAGATGTTTTCTCCAATAATTTATTACATTATTTCTGATTTTTGTTCCAATTGGACCAAAATCAAAGAATCCACCAGGGGTATTTGGATAAATCTCAGCACTTGGATAAAATAAGTTTCTTCTCAATGCTAAGTTTGTTAATCTATTCATAAAGCATCACCAATTTAATGTCGACTGAATTATATATTAAGAAAAGGAGTATTTAAAAGCATACTCTATATAAGATACGCAATTATTAGAGGAAATGCTACCAAAGTTCCGATTGATGCTCCCAGATTTGTTAAGCTAACTATTAACAATATTTTCAATACTTTGTTTGTTCTAAAATCTTTAAATCCTTTTACTTCTTTCAATCCAAAAAAGTCCTTAACAGTTGGCTTTTCTTTTTTTAGTTCAATATATCCTGCAAACCAACCCGCTGCCAATAATGGATGTAAAGTTGTAAATGGAGCAACACAAAATGCAACAATAATTGCTAAAATAGATGCTCCACCAATTAATGCACCTAACGCAGATGGGATACCTGTTGCTAATATCCACCATAAAATCATGCTTGCTGCAACACCTATTCCTTTTGCTAACAACGCATACAAAAACAAACCTAAAAAACCAAATAATATTATCCAACCAATCAAATTACTATTCTTTTTCTTTTCTGCTAATTCTAATTCTTTCAAATCTTTTGGTTCTTTCTGTTTATCTAAAATGTTTGCAATTTCTTTTGCATGTCCTGCTCCAACAACTAACAATATTTTGTCAGAATCTAATGCTAGCGTTTTGTTTGCAATGTATGTATTTCTTTCATCGATCAAAACAGTTTTAAGAGATTTAGAGAATTTTCCAAACTCGTCCAATGCTCTATTTAACATATCTTCTTTTTTCAATGCCTCAATTATATCTTCTTTTTTTGGAGCTGGTGAGAATAAAAAACTTCCAATTATTGCAAAAAATATTTTCATCTTGTCCCAAAAAGAGGTTTTCTCAAATGCTCGTTTCATTGTTACATTAATATCCCTATCAACCAATGCAACATTAATTCCTTTTTCTTTTGCAACTTTGTTAGCTTCCAAAAACTCTGATCCAGGCATTACACCTAATTCTTCTCCAATAGATCGTTGATAAGAACTTAATGTTATGTTTAATAGGAACAATAGGTGTTCATTGTTGTTTATTATGTCAAAAAGGTCTTTGTTAAACCATTGGTTATTGAAAACTAGTTTATCATATCTATTTTTGCAAAGCTCTAAAGCAACTAAATCTGGCTTAAATTCTTCAATTGATTTATCTACATCTTCTATGCTTCTCTTGGAAACATGGGCTGTTCCCAAAACAAAGATTTCCTGCTTCTTGTTAGTCTTTGGATTTTGTCTTTGAACTATGTAACTAATATCTGACTTCTTAATAAGCATGAAATCCCCATAAATAGATTGTAAATAAATATATAAATGGATCTACCCAATATATATACTGTTAAGAGGTGGTTTTTTGCCAAAGCCTATACCATTTAGACCTAAATTGCCGAGAATTGAACATTCTAGCCTTGGAGTTAGTCATTTTTTAGACAAAGTTCATACTTATATTGAAGGGCAAGGTCCAGAACTAAGTGGAAGGAAATATAGTTTTTATGAAACTGTTTATGGCAAAGACCCAAAAGCTATTTTATTAGGATTTATTAGAGACATGCACCAAACTGAAGTTGTTCAATTTATTAATGATATCAATAGATCAACTCCTTTGGAACCTGGTGAAAAGAAAGCTATTTTAGATTTTTGGAGTCATGTTAAAAGTAATGGTGCAGTAAATTTCAAACAACCTACACAACCAGAACCTAGGCCACAAAGAACTGATAGACGTTCAAGAGAACCATCAGCATCAACTGCTCCACGCACTGAAAGAAGAGAAGAACCACACACAGAACCAGAAGCTGCAACAGAACAAGAATCTACTAGATCAACACCACTATCTAGAACTGAAACAACCACAGATACTCAAAAAAAATCAAGATGGCAAAGAGCTAAAGAAAGATTTGCAGAATTTAGAGAATCAAGAAAAAAAGAACCTACTGAACTTGAAAAAAGATTTGCAGAAGCAACACAAATTGGAAAATCTGGAAGATATCAAGAAGCTATTGATCTTTACAATAGGCTGTTAGAAGATGAAAATTTAAACTTAACAACAGATCAAAGACATATGATACATGCAAATATGGGTTATTGTTATGAACAACTAGGAGATTTTGGTAAAGCTACTCATAATTATTCAATAGCTTCTAGTTACAAGGATACAAGAAAAGTTAGAAAAGCTTTTAACAGAGCAGACAAAAAACACGCAAAGGCTCTAGATGCAGAATCTCCTAGTGCTCCTAAAAAAACAACTAAATCAAACGCAAAAGAGAATAATAGTTACATTAAGATAAATCTTCTTCCAAAAAAGAAATCTTGGTTAGAAAGAGCAAAAGAAAGATTATCAGAAATACGAAACGAAAGAAAAGAAAGATCAACAAGGTCTAAAGAATTAAAAGCACAATCAAAAAAACAAATTGCAGAATTCAAAAAAAGATTTGCAGAAGCTGTGAAACTAGGAAAATCAAAAGAATATAAAGAAGCAATTGATCTTTACAATAAAATGTTAGAAGATGAAAGTTTAAATTTAACAAATGATCAAAGACATATGATACATGCAAATATGGGTTATTGTTATGAACAACTAGGAGATTTTGAAAGAGCAACCAAAAGTTATTTAAATGCATTATCTTTCAAAAGCAGCAAACAAATTGAAAACGCATATTCAAGAGTTAGCAAAACTCAAGAAGATATTTCAGAACAAAGTGCTAACGAAGAAAATCTAAAACGCAAAAAGGAATCAGAGGTAGCTGATGAAACAAGTAATGCTAAAGAACAAGAACTAAAAGTTCAAGAATTAAGCGATGAATTATATCGCACTTACGAAGAATTTGACAAACTTGATACCGCGGCTTCAGATTATAGACTAAGATCTGCAGACGCAACACATAAATTAGAAGATATTACCGAACAGCTTGCAAAGATTGATCCTGAAAATGCACACCTGCATTATTACACTATTAGTAAGCTAAACCCTAATCAATATAGATCTGTAGAATATTTGATCAAAGCAATTGAAAGTAAAAACTTTGGAAAAAATCAGCGCGTAACTGAAAGTATATTATTTAATTTTTTCCAAAAAATTGAAAGATATAGTGAGCACAGTAGTTATGCAACAGGTGTATTTAAAAGGTATAAAACTGAAATTTATAACTCTGATTTAAGAACAATTCAAATGATTTTCAAATCAATGTGTGAGATTGCAATACGTGAAGAAGATCCTATAGCACACAGGTATTACAAAACATTATTAGAGATTGATAGAAGGTTGGGAGATACCCAAAGCAAAACAAAAACATCTCCAAGTAATCTTTTGGCCCTAGATATAAAAGCACTTAAAGACAAAGGAATAAGTGATGATGGATTTGAAGCAATAGATCTAGATAAGGAAATTGCTGATGCAAAAACAACAATTGCAGAAAGAAATAATGAAATAATTTCAGACGGGGACAAAACCGTCCAAAATTTTTTTGAACAAGGTGAAGAACAAAATAAGCGTGCAGAATCTACAAATAAGGGATTATTTGAATCTGCAAGCAAATGGTTATTTGGCAGAAAAAAGGAGAGGATTGGAAGAATAAGAGAACCAGAAAACATAATTGCTGAAGAAGATCGACAAGATATCACGAGAACAGAAGAAAGAGAACCAATTGATGAACTCGATGAAATGGAAGAAACAAAAGACGAAACTAAAGAATCAGATTTAGTTGATGATATGACTCCTGAGGAAAAATCAATTGATGAGTATAACACAAAAGTAAGAGATTTGTTTGATCAACTCAAAAGTGCAACTGATAAAGAAAGAATTGTAGAAGATATTGCATTAGAATGTGAAGTGCTGTTAGCAAAATTCCCTAAAAGCTTTAGAGCCAGAATAAGAGTTGCAGAAAATTATCACAAACTTGGAGATGTTCAAGATCCTAAATATTATCAAAATGCTGAAACACAATATGCTACTGCAATATCCCTTACAACATTTTTACCAGAACGGATAGGTGCAGTGCGCGAAATCTTAGAGATATGCGAATTAACAAAAAGACCTGAAAAATTAATAACTATTGCCGAAGAATTTGCAAGAAATAATTCTATTACGCTTGATGAGTTAGGCGGATACTCAAAAGGAATGATAGATAATGCTAGAAAACAAGTTGAATTAGATTCTAAAGCACGTAAAGAACCTGTGCTTTCAGATACAAGATTAGTTGAAGCAAAAAGTTTAATGCAAGATAAAAAATATCAAGTAGCGAGGTTGAAACTTGAAACACTTTTGAAAGATTTCCCTAACTCAACAATTGTGCTTTCAGAATATGCATATTGCTTAGAAAATGTTGGGGATTATAAAAAGGCAGAAGCTACATATCGAAGAATTATTGAAAATTTAAAGAATGACTATGCAAACAAACCTGAGGATGTACAAAAATTGATAGAAGAACGCATGCAATATAATCAAGAACATTTAGGAAATTGTTTGTATGAACAAAAACAATATGAAAATGCAATTATTGAATATGGCAAAACTACATTAGGACCAACAAGGTTTGAAAAAGTAGGAATGTGTTACTTAAGAATGAAGGATTTTACTTCAGCAAGATCTCACTTTGAGTCAGCATTAAGCCTAGATCCTAAAAGGATATTACCTAAAGAGGCAAAAGAGTTTATGAATGCATAACTTTTATAGTATTACGATAATTTTGATAGTATGTGGTGATTTTATGGGAGATAATAAAGGAACAGATATTGCAGGAACATTAAGAGGATTCTTTGATAAGGTTTGGGGCAGCATTTCAAAATCAATATCAGTTGTTGTTGCAAGTATCTTTATGATATTTACATTAGGTAGTGTGTTTGGATATTTTATTGCAACACATCCTGTACAACCATTATGGGCATTAATGATTCCACCATTGTTAGGTGTAATAGGATATTACTATAGAACATTTGCGATTGTTTTGTTCATATTGTTTATTGTAATTATATTGATATAAGTTGTATTGCCTAAAATGGTTTACTTAAACCATTTTCTTTGCCATTTTTTTTGCACTTCTTAAACACTTAGTGTGCCAACTTTGTCCCATCCATTTTTTGTCTGCGCCTTCTTTCTGACAAAGTGCACAAGAATTAGCTTTTGCTTGTTCTTTTTTAACTTCTTCAATTGTTTTCTTGTCTTCTCCTACTTTAGGAATTAGTTTTTTTACAAAATCTCCAAATGTCATAAAAATCACCTTTTATGGCTCTGTTTAGTATTTCTGTCAGATATATAAAATTTGTGCATTTTAAGAAATCTAAACTTACCCATAACGTTCACCATTCACTGTTACTTTTTCCAAGCATTAACATCAATATTGTCTTCAGATTCAGACAAACCACCTTGAGTTTTAGGCAAGGTTTTCTTAACCTCTGCAATCTTTTCTTCAACTGTTTTTTCCTTAACTTCTTTTTTCGCAAATAAAGTCTCAAAGAACCCTGGCTTCTTTTCTTTTTGTTCTATTTCAGGCATCTTTAATTCAGGTTTCTTTTCCTGAACTTTAGGCTCTTTTGAACCAATAGTTTTCAATAATGAGTCATCTGGAAGCATTTTGTTTTCTAACATAGGTGATTTGATTTGTGATCTGATTTGCTTGTATTGATCCTCTGGTGAAAGCTTCTTTAATTTAATTATTTTAGAATTCAAATATGCTATCTTAAACTCATAATCTTTTGTTAATTCATCATAAGATGATTTTGTAAGCTTTCCTGCTAAAAACTCTTTCTTAAGGTTTGCAGTTTTATCAACATACAAGTTTCTTTCAGCAACTAACTCATTTACATCTTCTCTTTTGAACAATCTATAAAACAATAATATGAGGTTCATTAAAATGATAAATAAAACAACCCCGCTAAAGATCCAGAACCATAATGCTGGCTTTAAGTAAATGTTTACTTGCTTTAAGTAAATCTTGTCATTATATCTTAACTTTATGTCACGCTTGTAATTAAGATAAGGAACCAATAAATCATTTAGTTGATATTCTCCTGAGCTTAAAACAGTAATATTCTTTATCTTACCATCAACGTACACAGTAATTGCATGGTTCTCTAATGGCAACCCATTTGGATAATTAAGCTTGAATAATAAAAATAATGGACTTATAACTACCCCTGATTTTTCAGGATTTGTAATTGTAAGTATTAAATCATTTGATACTCCTAAATCTTTTTGAATGTAAATTGGGATTAAGCTCTCACCTTTGCTAACATAGCAAAATACCTCTAAAAGTTGTTCATTGTTTGCATCTTCTGGCATTTTTGTTTTTTTGTAACAGTCTTTTGTAGAACAAGTAAACAAATTATTCTTTTCAAAAGGATTCAATAGATAACAAGTTGGACTACTTACATCAGGTGTTAAATAATCTAAAGAAACATTTAGGTCTATGGTTTGTGAAGGATTATAAAAATCTTTAGTTGATAATGTAGCCTTAACATATTTAGCAGGATCTTCAACATTGTAAGTTTTCGTTTTGTTTGTTACATTAGACATAGGTGTTGTAACATTCAATACAAGTTTTCCTGCAGTTAAATTATCAGAGGTTATATAAAATTTCTCAGATGACGAAAAAGTCTTATCTTTTTTATTAAGTTTTAATTTTTTTGTTCCAATTTGAACTTCAATAAAACTGTAATCAGAATTAATCTTTGTGTTTCCATCCATTATCCATACTTTTATCGCTTTTACTTGAGTTCCTAGATAATAAGGTGCATTACTAGGATAAGCCGTTTCTAAACTATAATCCAAAGTGTACCCAGAAACTGCAGTTAATAAGACCAAGGAAAAAAGAAATAAAAAGAATATAGATGAAAACTTCATTTAATCCCTCTTAAGTATAATCCTGTGGGTTCATAGGCTTTGCATCTTTTATCTCTAATGTTTTTAATTCAGTTAAACACTTGTTGCAAATTACTGTATTTTTGTAAAGTACAAAGTTTGCTGAGTTGTTTTCGCATAAAGCGCATAACTCTCCTTCTGTGCCTTCTAATGACCAAGATCTTAACAAGTCCCATGTTACCCAATCTGGCAAAATAAGTTCTCTCAATACGCTCTTATCATCATTTTTAATTCGTTCTTTGAAGGAAGGAGGTATCTTTTGGTCTATTGTTTCTAACCATTTAGCTCTATCTCTTGTTCCTATTCTTTGATACTTAAGCATTAATTCTTCAATACTTTCCATGACACTACCCCCAAACGCATATGAAAATCTCTATAATAGAAGGAAATATGTGTTTATAAATGTTATTATATATAAATGAGAAGAGAAAAGAACTAGTGTCTTTTACTTCTTCATATAAACAGTGTGTGTAGGATATGCAAACTCAATTCCTGCTTTTTCAAATTTTTCCTTTATTTTCATGTTTATTGAGTCTTTGATTTTAACATATTTTCCATAATCTACTTCTTCGATCCAATAAACAACTCTTAAATCTAATGAGCTGTTGTTGAATTGATCAAAGAATATGTGATATTCTTTTCCAAGACTCTTTGTTTTCTTTATAATTTCTTCAACAATTTCCTTTGCTTTGTTCATTTTTGCAACGCTAGTATCATAAGTTAATCCTAATATTGCAACTTCTTTTCTTGTATTTCTGTTTGTAACATTTTCAATAGTATCAGCAGATATTTTGCTATTCGGAATTACCAAAAGAGTACCATCAATTGATCTAATTGTTGTTGCCCTTAAACCTATCTCTTCAACAATTCCTTGACCATCAACAGTTTTTATTGTGTCCCCAATCTTAAATGGCTTACTTGTAAAGATTGATATTCCTCCAAATAAATCACCTAATATTTTTTGTGCAGCAAACGCTAATGCTATTCCACCAACTCCAACACCTGCTACTAATGGTGTTATATCAATACCTAACCATCTAAGTGTATAAAACAACGCAACAATAACTAATAAAATTCTGAGTGTCTTTCTCACAATAGGATACAAATGATCATCTAATGATGATTCTGTATTTTGAGATAATGGAATTAATACAAAGTCATGGATTACACCTATAAGATTGTAAACAAACCAAGTAACTGAAGCTATTATAATTACAACACCTATTTTAACTGCCCATTCTAAAAACGTAGCATTTGAAGAAATAAATGCTGATTGTGTTATCACAAATAAAGCAAATAAGAATAACAATAATGGATACTCTATTGCATCTACTATTGCATCATCTAATTGTGTTTCTGTTTTGCTTGTAAAAAATCTTAAAACGTGTTTGAACAACCAATACAACATTTTCAATATTATCAAAAACAGTATTAAATTAATTACAAAAAACAGCCAATTTGGTAATTGATAACCAATCGCATCTGTAACTGTTGTGTGCCAATTAACCATTGAGAATAAACCATTTAAATTTAACATTTTATCACCCTAATGAATCAACATCTGATCCAAAAACAAAATCAAAAAGTTTTGAAAAACCAGTCGATATAAATTTAGAAAAAAATATTAGAAAAATTAATATTAATAAAAAAGGAAAAAAGAAAGATTTTAAGTTAAATACTTTAAAATCATATCAAATAAACCTGGTGCAATACCAACTTCATCGTAGTTAAAGTAAACAACTTTTCCACCAGTTATTGTGCTCTTTACAACAACACCTGTGAATGTTCCGCCACCTAATTGCAAGTTGTCTATTGAAACCCACTCATCACCTAATACATCAACATTGTAAACTGTTAATGGTAATGCTGTTGCTAATGTTGCTGATGGAGGTATCTGATCAAATCCTTCTAAGTACTTATTGGAGTAAGACATGTTTCGTAAAACACCTCTAATCATTTCTGGGTTTTCACATGATCTTGTTCCTATTTCATCTAATTGGCAGTCAACAGGAGCTAATCCTGATCCAAATACAGCTAACCAACCCATTAAGTCAGTTCTACCTGTAATTTGTATTGCTGAGTTACCAACTATGATTACTTTTCCACCATAACTGTTTACGTATCTCTTTAATGCATCAGCTAATGCTGCAGGTATGTGTTTACTAGCACTGTCTGTCTGATCTATGTAAACTACGTCGTATTTCTTTATGAAATCTATTGGGTTTCTATCAAGCCTCTGAGGATCTGTAGGTCTGCTGAATCTATAATCATTCTTGAAATCAGCTCTGTTCAATATTACATCCTGAGTTATTGGCAAAGGATTTCCAATTACCAAAATCTCTGGCTTATCAACACCAATAATGTCTGATAAAAAGCCGCCTATTAGAGGAATATCTTGAGTGCTTATGCCCATAAAACTGATTGCGAAAAACAGCAAAAACAGTATAATCAAGATTATTGGGATAATAGTTTCTGCCTTAGAAAATATTTTGTGTGTCCATGAACCATTATTAGAACCTGAATCCATTGGCATTTCAGGGGGTAAAGCATTAGCATTTTCATCATACATATTATCTTCCTCCAAGAAGCTTATAGATATAATATATAAAAGGTTTGTTTAAAAAGCTTTCTATTTTAATAGTATATAAAGGGTTTTTAAATGTTTCCCCTTTTCTTGCTTGTGAGGTGTGAGGATGGATTATAAGATAGTTAACAGAGTTGCTGTTGGCAATCTAGGCAGTAATTTAGACCTTTTTAACATAGCTGTTGCTTTGCCTAATGTCGAATATGAACCAGAACAATTCCCTGGCGCAATAATGAGACTAAAGGAACCAAAGATGACAATAACTCTGTTTAAAAATGGAAAGATTAACTGTGCTGGTGCTGCAAAAGACTCAGATATACCAAAAGGTATTGTAAATGTGTCAAAGATATTACACGATATTTTACCAGAAGTTAAAATTGTTAAAGATCCTGAATACAAGATCGTTAACATAGTTGCAAACGCTTATATTGATAGACAAATTGATTTGTTTGATCTAGCTGTTGAAATTGATAACGTTGAATATGAGCCTGAACAATTCCCTGGTGCTATTGTAAGACTTTACAACCCAAAGATAAGTTTGTTGCTTTTCAAAAATGGTAAGCTTATTTGCGCAGGTGCTAGGTCTGAAGAAGAAGTACAGGACAGCTTAAAGAAGATTGACAAAATGATTGAAGAGATGCAGAAAAAGAAAAAATAGAACTCACAAACAAGATGAATATAAAAAATTACCCTTAATGTTAAAAAGGTGATTAGATAAAGCTCTTCAATGAAATTGAAACAAATCCATCCAAAGTGAATTACACACCATTACTCACATCCTACTTTCTGAAATATAGATTTAACGCAGATAGGAAATTTAGCCAAAACTTTATTATTGATAAAAATGCAATCGAAAAGTTCGTTTCAACTGCTAATGTTAAAGATAAGGTTATATTAGAAATTGGGCCTGGCACAGGATTTATTACCAAAGAATTACTTATACAAGATGCAAAAAAAGTGATTTGTATTGAGATTGACAACAAACTTGTTGCTTTGCTCAAAGATGTATTTTCTAAGGAAATAAAATCAGGAAAATTGATCATAATAAATACAGATGTTTTGAAATCTGATCTAAATGAGCTTGTAAAAAAAGAAAAAATAGATAAGATTGTTTCAAGCGCACCCTATAACATTTCATCAGACTTGATTTACAAGGTTTTGCCATTAGAAATCTCTGAAGCTATTTTCATCTTTCAGCAAGATTTCCTTTTCAAATTAGAAAATGATAAATTTTATAGTCCATCAGCAATATCCGTTATATCAAATTATTATGCAGAACCATTATGTTTAGACATTATAGGACCTAAAGCGTTCTTGCCAACACCTAAAATAAACTCACAGATATTGAAACTGAAATACAGAAAGAAAAGGCTATTAGAAAAAAAGGAAGAAGAGTTATTTGTTAGCTTTATCAAAGAAATTTTTAGGTTTTCAAGCAAAGGTCTCAGAAAGGCAATAATGCAAGCTGCAAAAAACATCAAAAGTAAAGGATTTGCAAAAAAACTTTTAAGGTTTACAGAATTTGATTCGAAATATTTAGATGTTAAAGTTACAGAAATAAGTTCAAAAGAATATGTTAAAATATTCTTGGACATTATAGAGTAAAGGTAAGTTTTATTAAGTATAAAGTATTTTTTGTTAAAAATGTGATAATATGAAATCTCCATTAGAGCGATCTGCAGTATGGTTTAATGAAATAATAACTGGAAAAAGATTCCAAGATTGGTGGAAAGAATTCAAAAAACACTGGCTTCTGATTATAGTATCACTAGTGTTATTAATCATTGCATTGTCTATTGAAATAAGAGCAGGAAATTTTGTTAGATATGAAGTCCCTGCAAAAGAGGTTGGAGATTTAATAATAAGTAACATAAGACCAATTGATTTAACATTTATCTTTGTTCATTATTTCTCAATATTGTTCGGATTTTACTTTATCTATCCTTTGTTTTTCAGAGTGAAGATACTTGCAAAAGCAATAAGTCAATTCAGCCTATTGGTTTTAGTAAGAAGTATATTTATTTGCTTAACACATTTGCAAACACCATCTGACGCAATACGTGTTAATTATTTCTGGATTTTCGATACCTTCGGATTTGAGAATGATATGTTCTTTTCAGGGCACACAGCAATACCTTTCTTAGGATTCTTAATATATGACGGTTGGGTAAGATACTTGTTTTTGGCATCATCAATAATAATCGGAGCATCTGCGCTATTAATGCACAGACATTACAGTATTGATGTATTTGCGGCATTTTTCATAACTTATGCTGTTTTCAAATTAGGGGAATACATCTCTCAAATAATAGAAAAAAGGCAAATAATTAAGACAAAGACAGAATAGTTTTTGTATCTTATATTATACGCCAATAATCTCAATTATTTTCTTTACAGACTCTTTTGTTTTCCAAGGCACATTGAATCCCTTGTAATTATTTCTAGATTTCTCAACGTCCTTCTTCAAATTTAATCTGTATTGACTAACAGAATGGAAATATTTATTCTTTTCATAGTACTTTGATAAATATCCTTGTTCTGTTTGACCCGGCGTTGGAATTAACAATGCTTTTCTTGTATTAAACTCTGCCAACTCCATCATTGTAGTATAACCTGATCTAGTCACAATGAACTTTGCGCGATTCATCATCTCTTGTTGTTGTTTTTGCTCCAAAAAACTATAGAATGTTATATTTTTATTTTTTCTTTCAACACCAGAATCTGGATTTCCACCAGCAATAACTATCTTTCCATTAAGATCTTTAACTTGAGCTAATATTTTCTTTTCTAATTGTCCTCTTTGTGGCTCAGGCCCAGTTATTGAAATAAAATAATCAAGGTCCTTCTTTGTTTTCTCTGGTTTTATGTGTGACAAGATTCCTATGTATTTTATTTTTCTTTTATCAAAATAATGAAGATTGTGACTTAATTTACCGCTTAGGCTATTATGCTCATAATCTGGAACTAAAACATATCTGTATTTATCCATTCTTTTCTTTAACCATAGTTCTGTAAGCGGCTCAAAGAAAATGTTGGATAAAAATCTTAGTTGATGATTTATCAAATATGAATTTGTCTTTTTATCATAAACATCATATCTACAATCAGATATCACAATATCGTATTTTTCTTTCGCTATTATTTTTTCAGTAATTTTCCTAGCATCAGCTATACTTTTAAGAATCAATGGAATCTTAACCGTAAAACTTACAACAAAAAATGGCGTCTTTGTGTAAGGGCTATAAACACTAGGCACGTCAAAATATTTACAACGTTTCTTGAAGTGACTTTTCAAAACCTTCAATGACCTTCCTGTTGAAAGCAAATCAACTCTGTGTCCCTTTTTTAATAATGCTTCAATTATAGGTTTGTCTCTAGTAGCGTGGCCCAATCCCCAATCAAAAACTCCAAAAAGTATTTTCATTATATTCACCTATTCCAAATTTTACATTTCTTCAAGTATTACATTTTCCAAAAGAATTGGATTATGTTTCTCAGCATACAATCTTGCTGACTCTAACTTCTCTCTGTTGTTTGCATAAATGGTGTACAAAAGATCTCCTTTTTTAACTGCTTGATTTGGCTGAACATGTAACCAGAGCCCAGCCCCCTTATCATAAGGGCATCCAGAATACTTCGCTACTTCAGTTAATTCTTTTATTGACATTTCTTGTATATATCCTTCTGTTCTCGCGGTAATATCCAATGTGTATTCACCAATAGGAACATCTTTTGATTTATCATACTTCTTTCCTTGAGCATTAATTATC
>Ga0172371_10005243_pt1 | contig 19298 bp, 14 predicted proteins | sample Lak12m_FD_114543 | JGI IMG/M metagenome (GOLD analysis project Ga0172371, IMG submission 114543) | Freshwater microbial communities from Kabuno Bay, South-Kivu, Congo - kab_022012_12m | ecosystem: Environmental > Aquatic > Freshwater > Lake | place: Democratic Republic of the Congo: South-Kivu...
AACACTGGTGTTGATGAGGGTCTTGATCTCTTTGGCGGCTTCGGCACTGCGCCCGGCCAAAGATCGCACTTCAGAGGCCACCACGGCAAAGCCGCGGCCTTGCTCACCGGCACGGGCGGCTTCTACCGCCGCGTTCAACGCCAGGATGTTGGTCTGGAAGGCGATGCCGTCGATCACGCTGATGATGTCGCTGATCTTGCGGCTGGCCTCGTTGATGCCTTTCATGGTTTCCACCACTTGGCCTACCACTTGCCCGCCCTGGATGGCTACGCTGCTGGCGCTTTGCGCCAATTGATTGGCTTGCGCTGCGTTGTCGGCGTTTTGGCGCACCTGGCTGCTGAGCTCTTCCATACTGGCAGCGGTTTGCTCCAAGGCACTGGCCTGGCTCTCTGTGCGCGCGGACAGGTCCTGGTTGCCCTGGGCGATTTCGGCGCTGGCGGTGGCGACACTTTCGCTGCCTTGGCGTACCTGGCGCACCACGTTAACCAAGCTGGTTTCCATGGTTGCCAGTGCTTCCAATACCTCGGCCATTTCATGCGCTTGGCCGGTGACAGTAACCGGCGTGGCAATGTCGCCAGCGGCAACGCGCTGCGCAATGCTGCGGATCAAATTGAGCGGGCGCATGATCTGACCAAACAGCAGGTAGTTCAGCCAGAGCAGACTGACCGTCATCAGCACCGCACCCGCGCACAGCGTCCACCAGGCCAGATCGGTGGCGTGCTGACCGGCTCCACCGGCCAGTTCAACCAGCGCTTGCGCCTTTTCGGCCAGCTTGGTACTCATGCCGGATACCTTGCCGTACAACACCATGGTGTCGGTGTCTTCAACTGACACGGTTTTCAGCCCTACCAGTTGGGTGGCCAGCAGCTTGACCTTGTTCCATTGTGGCGTCAACTCAGCATCTATAAAAGTACGCAGTCCGGCGTCACTGCGACCGTGCAAATTCAGGATATGCCGATCGACCGTCTGTATATTGGCTTTGAGAGCGTCGCGTGTGGCCAGCCCGCCTTCGGCCAGCAGTACTTCACCAACCGACTGCAGGGCTTTTTGCACGGCAATCTGGGTCTGGGTCGATTCATCGTGGGCCAGGTCGGCGTCGTTTTTGCCTTGCACAAAGAAAAAACCAGTCAGCGTAAAAGTGACCATCAGCAGCACCTGAACCGCGACCACCACAATCAGCCGACTACGTATGGAGAGTGTCATGATCCAAAATTTCCAAGTTGACTGTTGACAGGCATCACCACATGGTGATGTAAATTGATTTTGATGGTTCTGATCAAGTTGACCTTTGGGGCGACGATGCTGCACAGCAGATCAAGTCGCTGACAACAGCCCAACCAGACGCGGTCAACCGGAAAATTCAGGTTGATCGACGGCTGTTGTTAAAAAAAGGGCAGCCGAAGGTGTCCCGATGGTTCTTGCCAGTTTAATTTCCGACCGGCAATTTTTTGGCCATCCACTCAGACCAGCCGTCGCGCATGTAGTTGACATTTTTGTAACCCGCCTTGACGGCCCAGACTGCCGCCTTGTAGCTCTTCCAGCCCGTGGGGCCATCGCTGTAAAACACCAAAGCTTGCGCCTTGTCGGCAGGCAACTTGCTCAGGTCAAACTTGTCTTTGCTGGCATCAAAGCCTTCCACGTCCGGACTGCCGCTTTTGTAGGGGATGGCGTTGGCACCGGGCACGTGACCTTTGCCAAAATTAACCGGACTGCGGGTGTCAATGAAAAATGCAGTTTTCTTGTCGGCCAACGCACGCCCTTCTTCGACACTGATGATCTTGCCGCCGTCGAGCTTGGTGGGCGTTGGTAGCTGTACCTGCGCCATCACGAAGCCCCCCAGAGCCAACATGAGCAGCCCGAGGGCAAAATTTTTGAATGCAGTCCATCCGAAATGAGTCAATAAACGCATGATGAAACACTCCAACAAGTTAAGAAATGAAGCAGGGGCGATGATAAGTTGCCACCGTGACAGATGGTCAAACTGACTGCTATTTTCTTGATCAAGCGCAAACATATGGGCGATAGCTATGGCTATTGGAGGATATTGCGCGCGCTTCAATGAATCCGCATGCCAGGCAGCGCACCCGGCCAGGGCTCCAGCACGTAGATGCCCGGGTGGGCTTTTTCATTGGCGTGGCTGGCCGCCAGCACCATGCCCTCAGAGACGCCAAACTTCATCTTGCGCGCGGCCAGGTTGGCCACGAGCACGGTGAGTTTGCCGACCAGTTGCTCTGGTTGGTAATGCGCAGCGATGCCACTGAACACGTTGCGCAGGCGCGCAGCGCCCGTGTCATCGAACTCACCCGCATCCAGGCTGAGTTGCAGCAGCTTGGTGGAGCCTGCCACCGCTTGGCAGGAAACGATTTTGGCGATGCGCAAATCAATCTTGGCAAACTCGTCGATCGTGATGGTGGGTGCCAAGGCTTCACCACCGGGCAGCGCCGATGCGTTTGACGCTTCAAAAGTTGTAGCTGCTTGCGCAGGTTCAGTCTGCGCTGGAGGCTCAAAGAGTGCATCAAGCTGTTTGTCTTCCACACGCTGCATCAGGTGCTGGTAGGTGTCAATCACATGACCGGCTGGCAGGGGTTGGGCGACGTTGGCAAAGGTCAGTGGCGGGGTGTTCAGAAACCTTTCCACCTGTGCTGCCAGCGCGGGCAGCACCGGCTTGAGGTAGCAGGTGAGGATACGAAACGCCTTCACCAGCACCGTGCAAACGCCTTGCAATTGGGCCGATTGCTCGGGTCGCTTGGCCAGCTCCCACGGTTTGTGCAGATCGACGTACGCGTTCACGCGGTCGGCCAGCGCCATGGTGTCTTTCATCACCTTGGCGGTTTCGCGCGCTTCGTAGAGTTGTTCGATGCCGTGGCGCGCTTCGCGCAGGTCGTGCAGCAGGGCAGCGCCGTCTTCAGGCACCAGGCCCAGTTGGCCACCAAAGCGCTTGGTCAAAAAGCCCGCCGCGCGTGACGCAATGTTGACGTATTTGCCAATCAAATCGGCATTGACGCGCGCCATGAAATCGTCGGCGTTGAAGTCGATGTCTTCGTTGCGGCCGCTGAGCTTGGCCGCCAGGTAGTAACGCAGCCACTCGGGGTTCATGCCCAGATGGAGGTATTTCAGCGGGTCCAAGCCCGTGCCTCGGCTTTTGCTCATTTTTTCGCCGTTGTTCACCGTCAGAAAACCGTGCACGAAGATATTGGTCGGCACTTTGCGCCCGCTGAACTTGAGTGTGGCGGGCCAGAACAGCGTGTGAAAAGTCACGATGTCCTTGCCAATAAAGTGGTACTGCTCCAGCGCGGCGTCAGCCAGGTAGGCGTCAAAGTTCACGCCGCGTTGGGTGCACAGGTTTTTGAGCGAGGCCAGGTAGCCAATGGGCGCGTCCAGCCACACATAAAAGTATTTGCCGGGTGCGTCGGGGATTTCAATGCCAAAGTAGGGCGCGTCGCGGCTGATGTCCCAGTCGCCCAGGCCGGTGCTGGTGCTGCCATCCGGGTTGGTGCGCGTGCTGAACCATTCCTTGATCTTGTTGGCTACTTCGGGTTGGAGCTTGCCGTCTTGCGTCCACTCGGTCAGAAAGCTGACGCAGCGCGGGTCGGACAGTTTGAAGAAAAAGTGCTCTGAGGTGCGCAGTTCCGGCTTCACGCCGCTGAGTGCCGAATAAGGGTTGATGAGTTCGGTCGGGGCATAGACCGCGCCGCAGTCTTCGCAGTTGTCACCGTACTGGTCTTTGGCGTGGCAGCGCGGGCATTCGCCCTTGATGAAACGGTCGGGCAAAAACATCCCTTTTTGCGGGTCGTAAAACTGCTCAATGGCACGCGCCTCGATCAGGCTGCCAGCGGCGTTGTCGCGCAGCGCGCGGTAAATGCTTTGTGCCAGCTCGTGGTTCTCAGGGGCGTCGGTGCTGTGCCAGTTGTCAAACGCGATGTGAAAGCCGTCCAGATACGGCTTGCGCCCGGCGGCGATGTTGGCCACAAATTGCTGTGGCGTTTTGCCCGCCTTTTCAGCGGCGATCATGATGGGCGCGCCGTGGGTGTCGTCGGCCCCGCAAAAATCCACCTGGTTACCCATCATGCGTTGGAACCGCACCCAGACGTCGGCCTGGATGTATTCCATGATGTGGCCAATGTGAAAGTTGCCGTTGGCGTAGGGCAGGGCGGTGGTGACGAAGATGTGACGGGGCATGACGTGGACTTTCTGACAAGGCGCGCAATTTTAAGGGGCGTGCCTGCGCTCTCTAACGCAGCCGCAGCGGGTCACGCCGTCGATCTGTCGCGGGCACTTTCGCCTTGTCGCTGTTTGGCAAGGCGGCACCGCCGGCCAACGGGTCATGCCAGTGGAAAAAACCGCAAATGTCGGCGCGCTGACGCTGTGCATCGGCGCGCCCCAGCGCCATCAGCTCTTGCGTGTAAGCTTCTTCAAACAGCAGGTAACTGGCCAGTGCACTGCCTTTGGCGTCGGTGGCGTCGCCTTGGCCGCTGAATTTGCCCATCAGCGCTTGCACCGCCACAGGCAGCTCGTGCAGATGCCGCGATGCAATCACATCGAGCCGCTGTGAAGGCGCAATCAGCAGCAGATCGACCGGGCGCAGGTTGCTGGCTTGGCGCAACGCATCGGGGATCAGGCTCAGCGTTTGATTGATACGCCGGATGCGTTCTACATCGACCGCCAGCGCATCCAGAAAAATATTGGACAGCGCGTGGCCCGCAATTTGCGCCACTGTCGGGTAACGGTCGCCGTGATGCGCCAGTGTGGACGGGTTGTGCGGCTGATGCAGCCGCCCGGCACCAATCACAAAAATGCGTTGTCCACCCAAATGAATAGCAGGCGCAATGGGTGCCGTTTGGCGCATGGAGCCGTCGCCAAAATAGGCTGTTTCACCTTCGAGCTGCAGCGCCATGGCCGGGAAGACAAACGGGATCGCGCTGGAAGCCAGCAAGTGCGCGTGCGTGATTTTGTCGCGCACACCACGGCGCTGGGACCGCACCCATGGCAGCTGGCGCTTGTCGCCCTCAAAAAAAGTGATGTGCTCGCCGCTGCTGTAGCTTGACGCCGTAATGGCCAGCGCTTGCAAGTGACCCTGGCGAATCAGCTCGGGCAAGCGCTCCAGCGGTATCACGCGGCTGATCAAATCGGCCAGCGGTGCGTTGTCCAGCAGCGACCGCGGCCTGGTGCGCCGCCACTTGGCCAACAGCCAGCCCAGCGACAGCAAGGTGCCCCAGCCAGTGCCCGCGCGCAGCAAGCTGACCGAATCAGACCGATAGACCTGTTCTGCATGAAAGTGGCTCCAAATGTCAGCGATCATGCGCACGGTGTCGTCAAAATGGTCTGCGCCGCAGGCCAGCGCTGCCGCGTTGAGCGCGCCAGCGGAGGTGCCACCAATAATCGGGAACGGGTTGGGCTGGTCTTGCGCACCGCATTGCAGGCGGATATCTGCCAGCGCTTGCAACACCCCCACCTGGTACGCGGCACGTGCGCCGCCACCGGTGAGCATCAACGCGGTGGTGCTGTTGTCTTCCCGGGGCCATTCGGAGGGGGCAAACGCTTCATGAACCATGCTTCATTATCGGCAGCAATGCCTTCTGTTCTGGTGGGGACAATCGCTACTTGGGCCAAATACGGGTAAGTCCTGATGCACCGACTGGCGTCGGGGTCAATCGCATATTGGCTAGACTCGCCACTTTCGGAGAAACCCATGACCGTGACAGAACAAGATTTGAAAGAGGCCCTCAAGGGCGTGGTTGACCCAAATACCGGACGCGACTTTGTGTCCGCCAAGGCGCTTAAAAACCTCAGCATCAGTGGCGGCGACGTTGCTTTTGACGTGGAGCTGGGCTACCCCGCCAAGAGCCAGATTTCTGCGCTGCGCCAAGCCCTGATTGCTGCCGCCAAGTCGGTGGCGGGAGTGGCCAACGTGTCGGTGAACGTGACCACCAAAATCACCGCCCACGCGGTGCAACGCGGCGTACAACTGCTGCCGGGTGTAAAGAACATCGTGGCGGTGGCCTCGGGCAAAGGTGGCGTTGGCAAAAGCACCACGGCGGTGAACCTGGCGTTGGCGCTGGCCTCTGAGGGCGCACGCGTAGGCTTGTTGGATGCTGACATTTACGGCCCCAGTATCCCGATGATGATGGGCATCAATGGCCGCCCCGAGAGCACGGACGGGCAGACCATGGATCCGCTGGAAAACTATGGTGTGCAGGTCATGTCCATCGGCTTCCTGGTAGCGCAGGATGAAGCCATGATCTGGCGCGGACCCATGGCCACGCAAGCGCTGGAGCAACTGCTGCGCCAGACCAACTGGAACGACCTGGACTATCTGGTCGTTGATATGCCCCCCGGCACCGGTGACATCCAGTTGACGCTGTCGCAAAAAGTGCCCATGACGGGCGCGGTGATCGTGACCACGCCGCAAGACATTGCTTTGCTGGACGCGCGCAAGGGTATCAAGATGTTTGAAAAAGTGGGCGTGCCGATTCTGGGCATTGTGGAAAACATGGCCGTGCACGTGTGCAGCAACTGCGGCCACGCGGAGCATATTTTTGGCGCGGATGGTGGCAAAAAAATGGCCGCTGACTACAACATGGACTACCTGGGTGCCTTGCCACTGGCCATGCACATCCGCGTGCAGGCCGACGGTGGCAAACCTACCGTGGTGTCAGAGCCAGACAGCGACGTGGCCGGGCTTTACAAGGCCGTGGCACGCAAGGTGGCACTGGCGATTGCGGCCAAGAACAAAGACTTTTCGTCCAAATTTCCGAGCATCAAAATTTCGAAAGAAACCTGATTGTCCCGGCGCCCGGGTTGCGCCAGCGCGGATGCGAGGCGTAGGTGTGTACTGGATACCGGTAACTGTTCAGTCCGTTTTGTCGTGGGTTCGGTCCCCGCGCGTCCCACCAAGTTTGAGCACTGAGACACCAGCCCTGTGCGGTGGCAGCAGGTACTTGGTGGCGATGCGGTAGCTGTCCAAGTCAAACGCCAGCACGTCGTGGCGCGTTTGCAGCGCGTCGCACAGTTCCTCTTCACTGTGTAAGGTTGCCAGATAACACCACTGGTCAAACACATGCACGTCCGTGCGCGCCGTGCGCGGGTTGTGCTCGCGCAGACCCACCGGCCCGGCAAACGGCCAGGCGCGCAGCTTGTCGGTGGCGAGCGCCATTTGCAAGCGCAGGTGGTGGCGATCAGGTGCTTCCTCGCCGCAGCACACGCCCTGGCAGTGGCCGATCTGGTGCGCAAAGCAGCGGCCCTTGCCGGACTCCAGGCCAAGGGCTTGCGGGCACAAACGGTGCTGGTCGGCCAGCTCGCGCAGGTGGCTCAGCGCCTGGTTTCTGGAGCGATAGGGGCCGTACAGGTTGCCAAATTCGCGGGGCATCAACTCTGCGCCGCGTACCAGCGTGAGCAGCGGGCGCGCGTTGGGGTTGGCGTCGAGCCGCCACGCGCACAGACTGCTTTCACGGCGCAACTGGCGGTTGTGCAGCGGCTGGTGTTGTTTGACCAGGTGCGCTTCCAGCAGCAGCGCGCCCAGCTCGCCAGCGGTTTCGATCCATTCGATACGGCGGATCTCCTGCGCGATGCGCATCTCTCGCGCGTTGCGGCTTGCGGCTTGAAAGTGCTGCATCACGCGGCTGCGCAATTTGACGCTTTTGCCCACGTACAACGCCAGCGTGCCTTCGCCGTAAAAAATATACACGCCAGGGCCTTCGGGAATGTCGGCCACGTTTGTATCCAGCTGCGGCGGCAGCGCGGCGCTGCCTTGCAACAGCGTTTGTGCATGTTGGCGCAGCGTGCCGATGCCCACGCGCCGGGCCTCTTGCGCCAGCCAGGTCTGCATCACCTGCACGTCGCCCATGGCGCGGTGGCGTGCTTCGGTGGCGATGCCGTGGCGCTGCATGATGGCATCCAGCCCGTGGCTCTTGACCCCGGGGGCGAGCAGGCGTGACAGGCGCACCGTGCACATCGTCTTGCTACGCAGAGCCACGTCCACGCGGGCCAGTTCATGCAGCAAGAAGCCATGGTCAAAACGCACGTTGTGCGCTACCAGTACCGCACCGTCAAGCAGTTGCAGCAGCTGGCCTGCCACTTCGTCAAACGGGGGTGCGTTGGCCACCATGGCGTTGCTGATGCCGGTGAGCCGCTCAATAAAGCCGGAGATGGGCACGCCCGGGTTGACCAAGGTACTCCAGCGCGCCACCTCTACGCCGTGCTCGATGCGCACGGCCGCGATCTCGGTGATGCGGTCACGTAGCGCGTTACCGCCGGTGGTTTCCAGGTCGAGCAGGACGTAGCAGGGCAGCACGATGCTTCAAAATAAAGAGCTATCAGCGCTTGATGAATAAGCGCTTTAGGCCAAAAAGACCATCAACATCAACAAAACATCAAGGCCAGCCAGGCCGGGTCGTCGAGCACGCTGGTCACAACAAAGATGCCAGCGCGGAAAAACCACCACTCAGCCAGCGCCAGCGCCTCAGGCGACATCAAAGACGTGGGTGGCATAGTGCCCTTGGCGGCGGTCGGCAAAAAAGCGCTTGAGCGTTTCGGACACGGTTCTGAACGCCATTTGCTCCCACGGGATGTCGGCCTCGTAAAACAGCCGCGCCTCCAGGGTTTCAACGCCGGGGGCAAACTGGTTGCTGAGCAGCGTGGCGCGGTAAAACAGGTGCACCTGCCCGACGCGGGTGACGTTAACCAATGAGAAAAAGTTGCCCATTTCAAATTGCGCGCCGGCTTCTTCCACTGTTTCGCGCGCTGCGCCTTCGGCCACGGTTTCGTTCAGCTCCATAAAGCCCGCCGGTAACGTCCACTTGCCCAGGCGCGGCTCAATGGCGCGCTTGCACAGCAACACCTGGTCGCCCCATACCGCAATGGTGCCCACCACCATGAGCGGGTTTTCGTAGTGGATGGTGTGGCACGCTGGGCACACGGCACGTTGGTGCGTATCACCGTCGTCGGGCACGCGGTACACCACGGCGGTGCCACAGTTTTTGCAGTGTCGAATGGGCAGGCGGTGCATGGGAGGTGGGGAGTAGGCGTTAAGCGCCAAGCGGTAGGCTTCAGGCGTTAAGCGCAGGTTATTGCTTTACAAGCCTTCAGCTGATTTGCAGCGCGATGGGGGGCAGGCCGCTGATGCTGCCTTCGAGCCGGTCGCCTTTGCTGACGGCCCCCACGCCAGCGGGTGTGCCGGTGTAGATCAGGTCGCCGGGCTGCAGCGCCCAGGCGTTGGACAACTGCGCAATGGTTTCGGCGACGTTCCAGATCAGTTGGCTGATCTGGCTTTGCTGGCGCAACTTGCCGTTGACTTCCAGACGAATGTCCGCGCGCATGATATCGGGCACGGCTGCAGCGGGCGTGATCGCTCCGATGGGCGCGGAATGGTCAAACCCTTTGCCAATGCACCAGGGGCGGCCCTGTTGCTTCATGTCGTTTTGCAGGTCGCGCCGCGTCATGTCCAGGCCGACCGCGTAGCCAAACACGTGGCTTAGCGCTTCGTTGACGGCGATAGCCTGCCCGCCCGTGCCGATGGCCACCACCAGCTCCACCTCGTGGTGCAGGTTGTGCGTGAGGCTGGGGTAGGGCAGATTAACCGTCAGACCTGCGTTGACCACCACCACCGCGTCGGCGGGCTTCATGAAAAAGAACGGCGGCTCGCGCCCGGTGTGGCCCATCTCTTGCGCGTGTTCGGCGTAGTTGCGGCCGACACAGTAAATGCGGTGCACCGCAAAGCGCCCGGACAGGCCGACCACGGGAACAGAGACGGTGTGTGGAGGTGGAAAAACGTAGGTTGTCATGGCGTGACCAAGCTTGTGGTTGATTGTGATCGGCATCAAGCCGATTTGGCTACCAGTTCAAAGTGTTGCACCACAGGCGGGCTGGCAAAAAACGGGCCGACGATGGCGCGCCACTGCGGGAATGCCGGCGACTGCCTGAAACCAACGGTGTGGTCTTCCAGCGTGGCCCAGAACACTTGCAATATGTAGCGATGGGGGTCTTCAATGCAGCGGTTGATTTTGAAGCCTTCAAAACCCTTGGTTTGCTTTAAAACAGTGGCCAAGCCACGCTGCATGGCCTCTTCAAAAGCGGCGTTTTGGCCGGGCAGGATGGAAAGGTCGGCAAGTTCAAGAATCATGTCAGCAGTCCAGACGGGGTTGATAGGCTAAAACGGGATCAATAGGCGCATTTTCCGCGAAAAATGGACACTGCCGTGCGTGCCCGATGTTGCGCTTCAAAACATGAGCTGGCGCTGGCTGACAAAGTGCCGCGGCTCACCGCTGACCGGGTCGGTAAAGGCAATGTCGTGCGCCAGCAATTGCAGCGGCTTGGCGTAGTCGATTTGTCCTTGCGGTGTCAGCGTCGGGTACAGGCCGTCATTGACGATGGGCATGCCCAGGCTCAGCATGTGAACGCGCAACTGATGCCGCTGGCCGGTGACGGGTTTGAGCTGATAGCGTGCCAGCGCGCCGTTGACCGCCAGCACGTCGATGTGGGTGACGGCGTTGGGTTCGCCCGCTACCTCATGTTGCAGCATAAAGTGGCCCGCCTCTTGGATACGACTGGCGCGCGTTAGCGGCAGGTGCAAGTCATCGCGCCAAGGCGCAATCGCGTGGTAGGTTTTGTGAACCTGATGCTGGCGAAACAGTGCAGCGTAGGCGGCGCGGCTGGCGGGTTGTTTGGAAAACAGCACCAGCCCGGCGGTGTCGCGGTCGATGCGGTGAATGGGCACCAGGTCGTCCAGCCCCCATTGGCGTTTCAGGCGCACCAGCACGGTTTGCGTCAGGTAGCCGCCGGAGGGAACCACCGGCAAAAAGTGCGGTTTGTCAACCACCAGCAGATGATCGTCCTGGTACAGCACCACTTCGTCAAATGGAATGCGTGGCTCGCCGGGCACTTCGCGGTAGTAGTACAGGCGCGTGTGGGCGGGGCAGGGGGCGAGGCGGGCGGACTCGGGGGTGATGGCTTGCCCGCGTTCATCGACCACGTCACCACGGGTCATGCGCGCCAGCCAGGTCTGCGGCGTCACGTTGGGAAAGCGCTCGGTCAAAAAATCCAGCAGGGTGGGCCCGGCCCCGGCGGGCAGACCCACACAACTCGCGCCAACGCCGTTGCGCGTGGGGGGCTTAAACCCGCTCAAAGACCAGGTCCCACACGCCGTGGCCAAGCCTGAGACCGCGGTTTTCAAACTTGGTCAGCGGTCGGTAGTGCGGCTTGGGCGCGTAGCCGCTGAGTTCCGGATGCGCGGGCAAGGCGGTGTTCTTGAGCAGCGGCTCGGCGCTCATGACCTGCAAAATCTGCTCGGCGTAGGCTTGCCAGTCGGTGGCGCAGTGGATGTAGCCGCCGGGCTTCAGGCGCGCGGCCAGCTTGGCCACCAGCGGCGGCTGGATCAGGCGGCGTTTGTTGTGGCGCGCCTTGTGCCACGGGTCGGGGAAAAAAATGTGTACACCGTCCAGACTTTGCGGCGCCAGCATGTGGTCGATCACTTCAACTGCGTCGTGCGCGCAGATGCGGATGTTGGTGAGGTTCTGTTCGCCGATGCGCTTGAGCAAAGCACCCACGCCCGGGTCATGCACCTCACAGCACAAAAAATTGGTGCCCGGCAACTGCGCGGCGATGTGCGCCGTGGCCTCGCCCATGCCAAAACCAATTTCCAGTACAACCGGCCTGGATGTCAGGTCATTTATGCCTGTAGCCCTTTTGCCTTCTGCAAAGACAGCTTGCAAATCAATAGCGCTGGACTGGAAGGGCAAGATAAACCGGGGGCCCAGTTCTTCCATGGCCTTGGCCTGTCCGCGGGTGGTACGGCCGCTGCGTTTGACAAAGCTGCGGATCGCCCGGCGTGGGGGGCCATCTATAGCTGCGGACAGGTCGGTGGGTGGGGGCATGGCGTGGCGGGGCGTGGGATGGGGCGGGCGTGGCGTGAGGCGGGCGCGCATTGTAGTTTTGCCGAACGCCACGCGTATCTGGCCACGCGCGTCAACTTTGGCGTTCGCCCAACCTGCCTGTTTTTTTATGCGATCCAGTCCGCAGCGTGCAGTTGGCGCTGTTTTGGATGCCGTATCCGTGCAAAGTCTGGTGCGGTCGGGCGGGTTGACCGTACGTAAAATCAATCGGCACCGCAGTTCCCCCTCTATTCCACCGTTCCCAATATCCGGCCTGTACCATGACCTTGCAGTTAACCTCTTTTGAAGGTGGCAGCGCGTTAAGCGCGTTCCGAATCCAGCAACTTCTGCCGCAGCTTCAGGCGATCAACGACAAAATCAGCGCCATCGATGCGCGGTTTGTTCATTGGGTTGCTACCGACAACGCGCTCGATGCGCAGTTGCACAGCCGCCTGGCGGCGCTGCTGACCTATGGTGAGCCTTACACCGGCGCTGCGGTTGGGGCCTTGATCGTCGTGGCACCGCGCCTGGGCACGGTGTCGCCCTGGGCGTCCAAGGCGACTGACATTGCGCACAACTGCGGCCTGGCAATTCACCGGGTGGAGCGCGTGGTGGAATACCGCATCACACTGAAAAGCAGCCTGCTGTCCAAACCCACGCTGAGCGCCGGGCAACTGGCCCAGGTGGCAGTCCTGTTGCACGACCGCATGACCGAAAGCGTCTTGCCAGACCGGGCGTCAGCGGCGCGCTTGTTTGAGGCACTGCCTGCCGCGCCAATGGCCCACGTGGACGTGCTCGCTGGCGGCCGGGCCGCGCTGATGGCGGCCAATACCGAATTTGGTCTGGCGCTGGCGGCCGATGAAATGGATTACTTGGTGGACGCGTTCACCCGGCTGCAGCGCAACCCCACCGATGTGGAGCTGATGATGTTCGCGCAAGCCAACAGCGAACACTGCCGGCACAAGATTTTCAACGCCGAATTCACCATAGACGGCGTGGCACAGCCGCACAGCCTGTTTGGCATGATCCGTCACACGCACCAGCAAAACCCGCAGCACATGCTGGTGGCGTACTCCGACAACGCGTCCGTCATGGCCGGGGCGAAGATTGAGCGTTTCAGTGCCAAATCGGCCTCTGGCGCAGACAGCGTAAGCGCTGCCAGCTATCAGAAACAAAGCGCCCTGCAGCACATCCTGATGAAGGTGGAAACGCACAACCACCCCACCGCGATTTCACCGTTTCCGGGCGCGGCCACCGGCGCCGGCGGCGAAATCCGCGACGAAGGCGCCACCGGCCGCGGCTCCAAACCCAAGGCCGGCCTGACCGGTTTCAGCGTGTCCAAAATTAATTGGGGTCAGATTCCAATTAATTTGTCAAAACCAAAAAATGAAAATAATTGGACTCTGACCCCAATTAATTACGGCAAGCCGGGGCACATTGCCAGCCCGCTGCAGATCATGATCGACGGGCCGTTGGGGGGAGCGGCGTTCAACAATGAGTTTGGTCGGCCCAATTTGCTGGGCTACTTTCGCGAGTATGAGCAGTCGCTGAACTACGCCGCGCGTGCCGCGAACGGGCAAATTGTTGAGCAGACCGAGCAGCGCGGCTACCACAAGCCGATCATGCTGGCCGGTGGGCTAGGGGTGATTGACGCCAGCCAGACGCACAAGGTGCAGTTTCCCGCCGGCACGCTGTTGATTCAGCTCGGTGGGCCGGGCATGCGCATCGGCATGGGCGGCGGGGCGGCCAGCTCCATGACCACAGGCGCCAACGCCGCGCACCTGGACTTTGATTCGGTGCAGCGTGGTAACCCCGAGATTCAGCGCCGTGCGCAAGAGGTCATCAACCAGTGCTGGCTGCAAGGTGAGGACGACGGGCCAAGTGGTCGTGGCAACCCGATTCTGGCGATCCACGACGTGGGCGCGGGCGGTTTGAGTAACGCCTTTCCCGAGCTCACCAACGACGCGCAGCGTGGCGCGCTGTTTGACTTGCGCAGCGTGCCGCTGGAAGAAAGCGGCCTGGCACCCAAAGAAATCTGGTCCAACGAAAGTCAGGAGCGCTATGTGCTGGCGATTGCGCCACAGTCGCTGGCGCTGTTCAAGGCACTGTGCGAGCGTGAGCGCTGCCCGTTTGCCGTGGTCGGTGTGGCCACCGAAGTGCGTCAACTGGTGGTGGGCGCGGTTGATCTGGCGTTTGACTCGGTCGCGCAGACGGATGCCGATTTGCCCGTGCGCAGCGCAGTACGCGACGCGACAAGCGTGGGGGCCGCAGTGGACATGCCGATGGACGTGCTGCTGGGCAAGCCGCCCAAGATGCAGCGCGATGTGACATCGGTGAAGCGCAGTTTTGCGCCCCTGAACCTGACCGGCGTGGCGTTGCAGCAAGCGGCCATTGACGTGCTGGCGCATCCCACGGTGGCGTCCAAACGCTTTCTGATCACCATCGGCGACCGCAGCGTGGGGGGCTTGACGCACCGCGACCAGATGGTGGGGCCGTGGCAGGTGCCGGTAGCGGACTGCGCGGTAACGCTGGCCGATTTCAAAGGCTTTGCCGGCGAGGCCATGGCCATTGGCGAGCGCACGCCACTGGCGACCGTTAACGCTGCGGCCAGCGGCCGCATGGCGGTGGCCGAGGCCATCACCAACCTGCTGGCTGCCCCGATTGAACTGGATCGCGTCAAGCTGTCGGCCAACTGGATGGCCGCCTGTGGTGAGCCGGGCGAAGACGCTGCGCTCTATGAAGCGGTCAAGGCGGTCGGACTGGAGTTGTGCCCGGCGCTGGGCATCAGCATCCCGGTGGGTAAGGATTCGCTTTCGATGCGCACGCAGTGGAAGGATGAGGCGGGTGCAGCCAAGAAGGTCACGTCGCCGGTGTCGCTGATCGTCAGCGCGTTTGCCACCTTGGCCGACGTGCGCGGCACACTCACGCCGCAGCTTGTGGCCACGCAAGACACCGCGTTGATTCTGGTGGACCTGGGTCACGGACAGAACCGCCTGGGTGGCAGCGTGCTGGCGCAGACGCTGGGCCAGATGGGCGACACCGTGCCCGACCTGGACGATCCGCAAGATCTGATCAACCTGGTCAACGCCGTCAACGCTTTGCGTGCCAATGGCCAGATTCTGGCCTACCACGACCGCAGCGACGGCGGCCTGTTTGCCGCCGCGTGTGAGATGGCGTTTGCCGGCCATGTGGGCGTGGCGCTGAACGTGGACATGCTGGTGACCGAGGGCGACGGCATCAGCGACAGCCGCATGGACAGCGGCGAAGCCAAAAACTGGGCCAGCCAGATCAGCGGTCGGCGCGACGAGCAAACGCTGAAGGCCTTGTTCTGCGAAGAACTCGGCGTGTTGCTGCAAGTGCGCAGCACGGATCGCAACGCGGTGATGCAGGTGTTGCGCGAGCACGGCTTGAGCGCCTTCAGCCACGTGGTGGGGCAAACCCGTCCGGACGCTTCCGTCATCAGTGCCGGTGTGGGCGAGGTACAGGTGTGGCGCGACGCCAAGTCTGTGTTCAGCGCCAAACTGGCCGATTTGCACCAGGTGTGGGACAGCGTGAGCTGGCAAATTTGCCAGCGCCGCGACAATCCGGCTTGCGCTGATGCCGAGCACGCCGCAGCCGGTGTGGCGGTTGACCCGGGCCTGCATGTCTATATGCCAAATATGCCTTTAGCGCCCGGACAGCAAGCGCAAGCAGCTACAAATTCAGTAGTGTGTGACGCATCATCACGAACCCGGTCCGGGCACCATGGCTTGCGGCATGGTCCCACTATGACAAGTGCCTCTGCGGGCTTGTTGTTGACTCGCCCCAAGGTCGCCGTGCTGCGCGAACAAGGCGTCAATTCGCACGTGGAAATGGCCTACGCCTTCACCGAGGCGGGTTTTGAGGCGTTTGACGTGCACATGACCGACCTGCAAACCGGGCGTGCGCGGCTGGCCGACTTCAAGGGCGTGGTCGCGTGTGGTGGCTTCAGCTACGGCGATACGCTGGGCGCGGGCATCGGCTGGGCGCGCTCGATCACCTTCAACTCAGGCCTGGCCGAGCAGTTTCAGCAGTTTTTTGCGCGCGCCGACACCTTTGGCTTGGGCGTGTGCAACGGTTGCCAGATGTTTGCCGAGCTGGCCGACATCATCCCCGGCGCGCAAGATTGGCCACGCTTTACCACCAACCAGAGCGAGCGCTTTGAGGCGCGCCTGAGTATGGTTGAGGTGCTGGATTCGCCGTCGTTGTTTTTGACTGGCATGGCGGGCAGCCGTTTGCCGATTGCGGTGGCGCATGGCGAAGGCTTTGCCAATTTCAAGGCGCGCGGTGATGCCGCCAAGGTGCTGGCCGCATTGCGCTTTACCGACCACACCGCTGCGGCCACCGAAAGCTATCCGTTCAACCCCAATGGCAGCCCGGGCGGCCTGACTGGTGTGACCACGGCTGACGGCCGTTTTACGGCGATGATGCCGCACCCCGAGCGCGTGTTCCGCAACATCCAGCTGAGCTGGACGTCGCTGAACCCCAGTGACTTCAGCCCCTGGATGCAGTTGTGGCGCAATGCGCGCCGGTGGGTCGGGTAAAAACTGACGAAAGGCTGAACATGAAGATTCTGCTGGTCGATGATGCCAAGTCGGTGCAAATGGTGATGACGGCACGCTTGGCCAGTTATGGGCACGATGTGCTGCACGCGGCCAACGGGCAAGAAGCGCTGGCAACTTTTGCCTCGGCCGCACCCGACCTGGTGCTGATGGACGTGGAAATGCCGGTCATGAACGGGTTTGAAGCGGCCAGCCGCATCCGTGCACTGGAGGCCACCAAGCAATGGGCGTGGACACCGATCATCTTTTTGACGTCGTCCGATACGGTGGAAAACCTGGTCACCGCCATCGAGGCCGGGGGCGACGACTTCATGAGCAAGTTTGTGCCGGAGCCGGTGTTGCAGGCCAAGATGAAGGCCATGAGCCGGATTGCCGCGTTGCGCCAAAATTTGTCGGCGGCCAACCGCAAGTTGCAAGACCTGGCCAACCTGGACGGCCTTACGGGGCTGTGCAACCGCCGCAGCATGGACTTGCGCACCGATCATCTGTGGCACCAGGCGCTGGCGCACCAGGAGCCCTTTGGCTTGCTGATGGTGGACATCGACAACTTCAAAAAATTCAACGACCACTATGGTCACCAAGCGGGCGACGATTGCTTGCGTCAGGTAGCCCAGTCCATCGAGGCTGCGGTACAGCAGGCTAATCAGCAAGGCCTGACGCAGGATGCATTTGTTGCACGCTACGGTGGCGAAGAATTTGCCGTACTGGTGCCTGGTGTGGACGACGCCACTTTGCATCAGTTGGCGCAAGCCATCGTCAGCGGCGTGAAGGCTCTTGGCTTGGCGCATGCAATCAATGCCGATTGGGGTGTGGTGACCATCTCTGTTGGGGGTGCCGTCACGCCTGCGGCCAGCGGCGCTGTTGTGGATTTGTTTCGCCAGGCCGACGCGCGGCTGTATTTGGCCAAAGAAGGTGGTCGCAACCGGGCGGTGTTGGCCGGATGAAGCCCAGCCCTGGCACCGGCATCGTTCCCCTGGCCGAAAGGCTGCGTCCGCGTACCTTGGCCGACGTAGTGGGTCAGCGTCAATTGCTGGGCGAGGGCATGGCGCTGCGGCTGGCGTTTGAATCCGGCCAGCCACACAGCTGCATTTTCTGGGGGCCGCCGGGCACCGGCAAAACCACGATTGCGCGATTGATGGCCGACGCGTTTGACGCGCAGTTCATCACCATCAGCGCGGTGCTGGGCGGCGTCAAGGAAATCCGCGAGGCGGTCGAGCGCGCCCAACTGGCGCAGCAACAGGGGCGGCGCACGCTGGTGTTTGTCGACGAGGTGCACCGCTTCAACAAAAGCCAGCAGGACGCCTTTTTGCCGCATGTGGAAAGTGGTTTGTTTACCTTTGTGGGTGCCACCACCGAGAACCCGTCGTTTGAGGTCAACTCGGCGCTGCTGTCGCGTGCGGCGGTCTATGTGCTGCAACCGTTGACCCCGGAAGATTTAAAGCAAATTGTGGCCTCAGCACAGATGCAGCAAGCGCTGCCAGCTATTGAATCAGAAGCAATTGAGCGGCTGGTGGCCTACGCTGATGGCGACGCACGGCGTTTGCTCAACACCTTGGAGACGCTGGCAGTTGCCGCGCTGGAGCAGCGGCTGGAGCGCATGACCGACGCCTGGCTGCTGCGTGTGCTGGGCCAGCAACTGCGCCGTTACGACAAAGGCGGTGAGCAGTTTTACGACACCATTTCTGCCCTGCACAAAAGCGTGCGCGGTTCCGACCCGGACGCGGCGTTGTACTGGCTGGTGCGCATGCTCGACGGCGGTGCCGACCCCAAGTACATGGCGCGCCGCTTGATCCGTATGGCCAGTGAAGACATTGGCCTGGCCGACCCGCGCGCGCTGCGCCTGGCGCTGGATGCCGCCGAGGTCTATGAGCGCCTGGGCACGCCCGAGGGTGAGTTGGCGCTGGCCGAATGTGTGCTGTACCTGGCGGTGGCACCCAAAAGCAACGCGGCCTACAAGGCGTTCAACCAGGCGCGTGCGCTGGTCAAACAGGACGGCACCCGGCCCGTGCCCATGCACCTGCGCAACGCGCCCACGCGGCTGATGAAAGAGCTGGACTACGGCAAGGGCTACCGCTACGCGCACGACGAGCCAGACGCGTTTGCTGCGGGCGAGCGCTACCTGCCCGACGGTATGCCCGATACGACGTTTTACCAGCCGGTAGAACGGGGTCTGGAAATACGCATTGCGGAAAAACTGCGTGCGCTCAAAGCACGAAACCAGCAGGCACGTTGATTCAGGACAATCCGGATAACTCTCTGTGAGTTGTGACAGCGCGGCCTCGGGCGGTCTGCGGCGTTGCATTTTTTGCCAATAGTTGCGGCTATTGGCTGCAAAACGGCGCTTCAGCATGTGCCAGCCATAAAATGAAACCCACCAATTTCCCAGACAGGTTGCAACGCATGGGCTCCCTCCATCCTGATCTAGCGCGTCGATTGACTGCGGCGGTCGAGCAAATGCCAGCCTTCCCGGAAAGTGTCCGAAAAATTCTGACACTTACCAGAGATGCGATCTGTGCGCCGAAAGATTTGGTGCGTGTGATCAATCGCGATCCGGTGGTCACGGTCAAAGTGCTTCGGGTGGTGAATTCAGCTTATTACGGGCTGGCCAAACAAATTACATCGGTTGACCACGCGGTGGTTTTTTTAGGCTTCAACACCATCAAGAATCTGGCACTGGGCATCGCTGCCATCGGCATGCTGCCGAACAATGCCCTGGCAGGCTTTGACGGACAGCGCTATTTGCTGCATTCATTTGCCACCGCTGCCCTGGCCCGGCAATTGGCGCACCGGTTGATGGGGGGCGATGTGCACGACTGTTTCATTGCTGGTTTGCTGCACGATTTCGGCAAAGTGG
>Ga0172371_10005244_pt1 | contig 19294 bp, 29 predicted proteins | sample Lak12m_FD_114543 | JGI IMG/M metagenome (GOLD analysis project Ga0172371, IMG submission 114543) | Freshwater microbial communities from Kabuno Bay, South-Kivu, Congo - kab_022012_12m | ecosystem: Environmental > Aquatic > Freshwater > Lake | place: Democratic Republic of the Congo: South-Kivu...
CACCCATCACAGAGAATTTCTCTACTTTACAAAAATATCTTCAAAAACCCTTGACATTCAACGATTTGGGGGATATAAATAAATCAAGTAGGCAAATGGACAGCTTTTCTCAACGAAGAGCTGTCTTTTTTTATCTATAGGAGGTAACGTTGGGACGACCACCGAGCGGATTGACAGAGAAACACTGGAAAGCGATCAAATTACTCGACGAGGGAAACCTCACGAATGAGCAAGTTGCCCACGAATGCGGGTGGTCAAGAGACTATTTACAGCAGATGATAGCAGGAAACGTTGAACGGGGTGGTCAGGTAGCGTTGTTGTTCAGGGCAGAAGTTGAGAAGATTGAAGAGAAATTAGAGAAAAGCATTAAAACATTAAACAAGAAGAACTCGGAGATGGTCTTAGGGATCATGCAACGAGTTCTTTTTAATTTACAACAGAAGAAAACATTGACACCAAGAGAGCAAAGTCTCCTTGTTCATATAAATACTTCTTTAGCAAAGAGCAAATCCAGTGTACACATAGGCTCTTTATCATATAGTTATACCAAAGGCTTAACACCCGCGGAGTTATTGCATGAGTTTACAAGACTTAAAGGAATTGCAGAAGGCTCATTTAACCGAAGAACAGTTCTCGAAGCTCCCACGGGAGGAGCAGGAGAACTATCTTCGGACGATGAACCTGGAGATTGATTGGCTTAAAACCAAGAAAATACTCCTTTATGAGCCTTTGCCCAAGCAGAAGCTCTTTCATATATCCCTCTGTCCGCGTAGATCGTTGTTCGGAGGGAACCGTACAGGCAAGACAACAGCAGGCGGAATGGAGTTTTTATACCATATCACGGGTTTATACCCGGATTGGTACCCTGAGACACAACGCTACAAGGGGTCTATTAAGGGCAGAATCATAGCTAAGGACTTCCAAAAGGGCGTAGGAGAGGTAGTTACACCATTTCTCACTGAATGGCTTGATGACAGCCTTATAGCGAAAAGGACAAGAAACCCTCAAGGGATACCCATAAAGTACGAATTAAAGAACGGATCGGTCTTTGACATACTCACACATGAGCAAACTACAGAGCAATTTGAGGGGTGGCGTGGGCATATTGCTTGGTTTGACGAGCCTCCACCTCGGGATAAGTATGTTGCAACTTTGCGCGGGCTCGTAGACTTCTCCGGCAGGCATTGGCTCACGCTTACTCCTTTGACTCAGCCGTGGATCTATGATGAGATCTACACCTCTGTAGACAAGAATTACAACTTTGTAACAACTGTAGACATCACAGAGAACCCTTATCTCTCCCCTGAAGCCATCAAGGAGTTCGAGGCAACGCTGACCATGGAGGAGAAAGAAGCCCGTTTACACGGAAAGTTCCTCCATTTGACAGGTTTGATATATAAGGAGTTCGACCAGCAGGTTCATGTGATCGACCCTCCAACGATAAAAAAGCATTGGAGCCGTTATATGGCTATCGATCCTCATGAGAGAACCCCTACAGCAGTCCTTTGGCTTGCTGTAGATGAGAAGGAGAACCATTATATCTATGATGAACTGTGGCTTAAGGACATGGACGTTAAGCAAATGGCAGAGTCCATACACGTCCAAGAGGGACAAATACCTGCGAGGATCAAGCTTATAGACCCTCACGCAGATAAAGATAATGTTGCGGCTGGCGGCTTCAACGTTCGGAAGGAGTTAATGCGCTACGGCGTCTTCACGGAGCGTGCTAACTCAGACCCGATGCTTGGAAAGGCGAGGATTCGGCAGGCTCTCACTCCCCGTTTCAATAGCCTTTCCAAACTTTATATTCCCCAGTTGCATATATCACGATATTGCAAGCAAACGATATACGAGTTCCAGCATTACATCTGGGATGAATACCGCAGGAACAAGGAAGAGTACGATCAGAAGGAAACTGCTAAGAAGAAGAATGACCACTTTATGGACTGCCTTAGATATATTTATAACTACAATCCTCGATATATTTTAGAAGAAGATGAGAGAGATATCGAGATAACCTATGCCGGGACATACACCAAGTACCCGGTAGAGAAACCTAAGAGCGGGTATCACTCTCTGGTAGAAGAAAGAGCAGGTAACTTCTAATGCCATACGTAGTCAGATACAATGATGGAGAAGGGGCTGTTTACAGGAAGGATACAGGTAAGAAGGTTGGGAATAGCAAGAATCCTAAGAAGTATAAGCGTGTGCTTGATGCTATCGATCACGGCTGGAGACCTAAGCATGGCAAATAACGCCCCTTATTTAGCGGATCTCTTTGCTTCTGTCGAAACGGGTGGAGATCCAACCGCGGAATATCTCCAAATGGAAGTAGATACTTTTAATGATATGAAGAGAAGGGGTTATCTTCCTGCTTCTGCTACATTTGAAGATTATATTACTATTGATGCGATGAAAAAGAGAAGCATTGCCAATGTTCCAGCGTATCAGGATTTAACATCTAATTTTTATGATTATATGCAGAATGTGTATGGAGCGCAAACACCTGAACAGGCAGCGTTGTTTTCTTATAGACCAGGATATTTGAAGAGATATGGTAGCGTTGACAATATACCTTCTGGACTACCTGGGAGCTTTGGAAAAGATTCAAAGACTGTTATGCAACAAAGATTGGATACTTTAAATAAGGCAGGATTTACACAGTAATGGACTATTGGTTCAAGTTTGACGTAGAAAAACTTCAGAAGGAATTAGAAGAACAGGAGAAAAAGAATGACAGCAAATCCAAGCTACGTTCCGCAGACAAGCACGTGGGCGAATGTGAACACGTATGCGCCGTGGGACCAGTTTAGGCAGCAAACTGCATACTACAGCGACCCGGCTAATACGAAACACGGAACAAATGCCTTAGATAATTTTGATATAGCACCGTGGTCAGGAGATAGCTTAAAGACATTTTTTACTCCTTGGAATGCAGATTGGGGGGCATTATGGAGAGGGTTATCAGGAAAGGGACATAAGCGTAGTTCTCCTGAATATTATTCTCCTTCTTATCAAGGAACTTCGTTTACACCTGCAGAAGGATATTCAGAGTATTACCAGGAATCTCCTGAAGTACAACAATATAATCAGATGGATTCCTTACAGAACTCTTTGAGTGGAGCATCTTATGATTATAACTATGGAGCAGAGCCAACGACAGGAACTCCTTCTCCTCAATTTACTCAATATAATCCTTATTCTTATGATTCATTTAACCAGAACTATGTAGGACAATCCCCGTACGGGTATGAACAGATTATAGGGCAGAACAATCCTTTAACTCAGACATTTAAGGCTTCTATGGGACTTGGGAGCGGTGTCGGGCAGTATGGGATGTAATGAACGCTAAAGAACTATATCATTTATATATTAAACAGGGAATGAGCCCGAAAGACGCAGCCAAGACAGCGCAGGAGAAGACAGGAACCTCTGCTGTAACAGGAAGACCTATTACAAAGCATCTGAGGTTTACCAAAGAAAAAACATATTACGGACAATACGGAGTGGATAATGCCAAATAAACTGTATAACGATGTCACTGTTAAGGCTACTTCTACAAAAGACTTAGACCCTATGGCTAAGTTTGTAGTGGAAGAGTTCGAGAGATACGAAAAGTTTCATCAGGACAGATTCAATGATGCTAGAGAGGTCATAGATCAATGGAACAATGTTCCTCCGGACAAGACTTATGACTGGATGAATAATGTTCATTGCCCTATTACCTTTGCTGCAGAGCAGACAATCACTCCGCGCATATTCTCTGCCATATTTCCTAACGATGCTCCTGTGGATGTTCAGGTCTATAATGATGCTACAGAAGGACAAGGAATAAAGATTAAAGAGACTATTAAGCATTATTATAGATTAGCAGATGTTCAGGGATCCTGTTTATCCTCTATGACCCAGAATACTTTATTAGGGACTGGGTATGTAGAAGTTCCTTATCTTTATAGAAAATCATGGCAGGTAAACCGCATGGAGGAGAGATATCTCGCTGTTGTAGACCGGAGACCTGATTGCAAGTCAGTGAACTTCTTTGAGATGTATCCACACCCGGCAAAGCTTTCTATGGATGATGGGCTACCGTTGATACGCAGAAGGTATTGTGACGCGGAATTCTTAAAGTCTTTAGCCGAAAGCCCTGATGCTAAGTTCATAAACCTTTCAGAAGCATTAAATACAGACAGCACAAGGAGCCAGTCTTCAGTCCTTTTAGATCAGCAGGGTAACTTTATGGATGTAAAGAAGCGGGATGAGTATGAGCTTCTGGAGTATTGGGGACCTTGGGACGAGTCTTATAAGGACAAGGATGATAAGGTAGTCAAGAAGAAGGCAGTTCCTTACTGGATTACAGTTGTAAACCGCAAGGTTAGAGTCCGTGGCATTCCTAATCCTTATAACTTCCAACATCCTCCGTATGCTAAATTCAATCTATTTCCAGAGTCTTTTCCTTGCTGGTTCGGAGTAGGCATAGGATCCGCAGGTAAACCTACACAGGATAGAATTAACAAGATAGTTAATCAAAGATTAGATAACGTAGACTTAGTCCTTAATAAGCAAGGTTGCTACAATGGCAATGATCCTTTAATCAATGTCAAAAAGCTCCAGATCAGCAAGCCTGGAGCATGGCACAAGGTCAGCGATACAGTCACTTCTCTCAAGTGGATGGATACGCCTGATGTTACTGCGTCAAGCTATAAAGAAGAAGAACTCGCTAAAGCGGATTACCGTGAAGCCACAGGAGCTGTTGTTCCTCTCATGCCTGCGGAGTCAGGACAACATGAAACAGCTGCTGGTATTAATCTTCTTCAGGGTGCAGCCGGCATCAGGTTTAGACCTATATTGAGAAAGATGGAGAAAGACCTTATTTCTAATATCTCTATGATGTTCCTTTCTCATCTGCAGCAGTTTATGGTTCTTCCTGAGTGGATTAGCATTACTTCGGATGAAGGGCAAGCAGAGCCTATTTTAGTAAGACCAGAAGATTTACAGTTAAAAGTTCAAATTATTCCTACAGGTATTTCAGAAACTCTTAACAAAGAAGTACAGATAGGACAACTGTTGAGATTTAAAGAGGTATCTGCTAACGATCCGACTATCAATCAAGCTGAGCTTAATAAGCGTATTGCAGAGCTTATGGGCTTTAAAGATTTTCAGAAGATCGTAGTCAACCAACAACCAATTCAAGTGGGTCCTGGGCAATTACCGCCAAGCACCCAGCAGTACATACAACAGAGACTTCAGGAAGGAGCTACGCCTGAACAGATCAAACTGGAGGTATTAGGGCAACCTCCTGCGGTAGAGAACCAGAATCCTAAGCCTATGCAACAGCCTATGCCGCCTGGGAACAAGCCCCGGATGAGAGGACAAACACCAGAAGCAGGAATGCCAGTTCAGAGACCAATGATTCCTATGGCAGGTGGTCCTGGTGGCGGAATGATGAGGCGACAATGATGGACCTTAAGCAGGCAGAGGATTTGAAGAGTAGCTTGATATGGGCTGGAGTTGTAGAAGAGTTAGACAAGAAGATACATTTTGAAACGAGTAAATTAAGGACTTGCTCTCCTGATGATCTTCGGATAATCCAAATAGCGATTCAATGCTATGAGAGTTTAAAGAGATTACCAGATGATATCATCGAAAGAGAGTCTTGAGCTTCAGTGAGCTTATCACTGCTCGGAGCTATCCGAAAATAGCAGAAAGCAATGCAATGGCAGACCAAAAACCTGAAGACGTAAAAAAAGCTGCGCCCGTCCAAACAGCATCGCAAGAACCAGCGAAACCAGTTCAGCCTCCAGCACAGGCAGTTCCACCAGCTGCTGCACCGTCAAAATCAGACGTAAAACTAGCACCAGGGACAGTTCCCATAGAAGCTTTACATGAAGAGCGTACAGCTCGTCAACAGCTTCAAGCTGAAAGTCAACAGCTTCAAGCTGAAATAGCTCAGTTGAAGTCTCAGATGTCTCAAGTTCAGCAGTCTACTTCTCAATCTCAAGTGCAGGTGAATCCCCGTAAGGAGCTTGAACAGCTCTGGGATACAGATCCACGTAAGGCTGTACAAGTTGAGATCATGTATGCTATGGATTGGAGAGACAGGGTTGATTCAGGGCTTGAGGTTCAAGCTGACCAGTTAGCTACTAAATACCCTGATTTTAATAATTACCGAGGAACCACATTAAACTATGTGAGAAATCTTCCTCTTAACCAGAGGGGGACTCCAGGTATATTAGAAGCAGCGTATTACATGGTTAGAGGTCAGAATGTTGATACCTTACTTCAGGCAAGAGAAAGTGAATTGATGGAGAAATATAGGAAAGGTGAGATTACTGCTGCACAGTTGCAGAATCCAGCAGGTGCATTCTCTACTGTTCCTTCTTCTTCTCAGGGAATAACTCTTACCGAAGAACAGCTTCGTGTGGCAGAAATGATGGGAATGACCCCTGAGAGTTATGCTTCACAGATTAAACTACAATCCCCACAGAGAGGTGCCTAATGGGTATCTTTACTCCTGGGGTATCAAAGATTGCATATCAGGGCAGGCTAACTTGCCCCTTTGTCAATGTGGTAGATGGAAAGGCGTGTGAAAGCACAGCCTTGCGCTATATTGAGGATGTTACTCCGTTCAGACTGCGGTATCGTTGCAGGAAGTGTGGAGGAACATTTCAATATGACATATCTGCTCGCACTGATATTAATCCGTATGCAGCTTACCAAAAAGGTAAGATATGGGGGAGCATCATGCGTGCTTCCCGCGGGAGAAAACTAAAAGGAGCTTATAAATGAAATGGGCATATGACTTGACTGGCGCTGAGCCAATCATTAAGGACGTAGCGGTTTATGACGCTACTACGATTCAAAATGGCGAGTTGCTACAGCTTGGTTTAGCGGCTGCTGGTTATTACACTGCTGGTACTGGACATGGATACGCTTCTGCTTGCCCGACAACTGTCGGTGCTACGCAAGGTATCAATGCTCTTGGTATTAGCTTGGAAACAAAGACCACGGCTGACACACCAAGTATTGCTGCTCTTCATAACTTAACCACAGGCGCTTTCTGCTACGTAAAGGCTATTGTTAATCCTTTCGCAGTGTATCGTGCTTGGGTTAATACCACGTCAACTGGTACTGTTGCTAATAACATGATCGCAGGTGCTTCTGCAGCTACGGCTACTGACTTAGCTCAGATTGCTATCTCAACGTTGGCGACAACTGGAAAAATGAACAGCTTGTGGGTGTATTTCTCAGCATCTGCCGGTGCAAACTGGGGACAACTACGTAAAGTGGCTTCCTCAGCTTCTGCTGCAACGGTGACTTTAGATGCTGCCTGCTTGGCTACATTCTCCTCAGATCAAGTGACATTCATTACCAATCCTGGTGACTCGCCTATGTGTTTAGGGCTTGATGCCATGAACGTAGGTAATGATAGCGTCAATCCTGGAACATCAACTATGTTCAGGGTTGTTGACAATATCATTGATCGTGGTAGGGGGCTTGAGTTGTTAAGGGAAGCTGCACACGCAGGTGGAAGGGTTAACCTTTCTGGAGCAGCTCGTAAAGCAGCTAAATTCTACCAAGATCTTATGATGAAAGATCATATCTTCGGCGTAGATTTATAAACGTAATGGAGGAATAACATGGGTGTTGTCAATAGTGAACAATTTGGCTATCTATTAGACCCAGGTCTCCGCAAGATCTTCGTAGATGAGTATGGTCTACCTGAAGGTCAAAGGGAGAATCTGTTCGGAATGGAGAAGTCAAGCAAGGCTGTCGAGTATGATCTCGGCATCGGCGGAACTGGTGACTTGGCAGAGTTCGATGGTACGATTACCTACGACGATTTCAAGCAACAGTATCGCACATCCTATACTCACAAAGAGTGGGTTAAGGGTATGAAGATCGAGCGCAAGCTCGTTGATGATGACCAATACAGCATCATCAATAAGAGACCTAAGCAACTCGCTTTGGTCTCAAAGAGAACCATGGAAAAGCATGGTGCTTCTGTGTTTAACAATGCTTTCTCTACAAGCGTATTTGCTGGTGGAGATGGCTTGGCTCTCTGTAGCACAGCTCATACGTATGTTGGAACTACAACTACTGTCGGAAACAGCGGTACGACTGCTCTTTCTGCAACAGCTGTTGAAGCAACCCGATTACTTATGAGAGGTTTTACAGATGAGACGGATCAACTTCTTATCTCTGCTGCTGATACGTTAATCGTTCCTCCAGCTCTCGAAGAGACAGCTTGGGAGATCGTTAACGCTTCCGGTAAGATGGATACCGCAGAAAACAACCCGAACTTTAACAAAGGGAAGTATAAGGTTGTTGTGTGGGATTATCTGACTGACAGCAACAACTGGTTCATGGCTGACAGCAAGATGATGAAGATGTACCTGAAGTGGTTCCAGCGCGTTCCTACTGAATTCAATAAGGATAAGGACTTTGACACATACATTTCCAAATGGAGTGTCTACACCCGCTATTCTTATGGTTTCAGCGGATGGCAGTGGATCTACGGGCATAACGTTACTTAACAACATTGTGGGGGCTCTCCAGTCTACACCGATTGAAGAGAGGCTTAGGTAGAGCCCCTGCTCTCCTTAGGAGGGTGCGATGGAATGGAAGAAGAAAGTAGATTTCCAGAATAGCCCTAATTACATATTTTACCAAAGAGGGTATCAAATAGTTAGAGATTGCAAAGACAAAGATAGAAGTATTTGCGGTTTTAGTAGTGCCGTAGAACTTAAGTCTTATTTAATCGAACTATGGAAAGCCCAAGAAGGTAAGTGTTTTTACACTAAAGAAAATATGGATCTTACGGGTTATCCTCAAGGGAATCCATTTGCTTTTTCCGTTGATCGTATTGTTCCTGAGTTGGGATATGTAAAAGGAAATATAGCCTTGTGCTGTTCTATTGTTAATAGAATTAAACAAGACCTGTCAATCCAACAACTAAAGGATTGGGTTGGCAAAATAACCTGGACTGAAAAGTCTGAAGGAGGGTAATCCTTTGGGTTATACACACATTAGTAAACCTTGTGGAGTCGATGGAGTTTACAAGGGTGCAAAAGGTAGTGAAATTGATGTTAGCGTAGGGAACATGACATTTACAGCCAATCTTGCAGGCTCTACAGCCGCGGATGCTGCTTATATCGTTGTTCCTTATGATTGCAAGTTAGTCGCTGGGTATGCGGACATTAAAAGCGGTACAACAGGTACTGCTGTTACGATCACAGTTTTCCAGAATGATACAGCAGGAACAGCACTGTTTGGATCATGTGCTATTGCTTCTGCCGGTACTCCTGGATCAACACTCTATACACTTGGAACGATGAGTACGGCTACAATCACGGCTCTTAGTTCTATTGCTGTTATAGAAGCTGCAAGTGCTACTGCTTGTGGTATTACCGTAACAATCGTTGCTACGAAAGCGAGCTAAGTCTATGAGATGGGCGCACTCTTCTTTGGAAGAACGCAAAGCTTGGGGGAAAGAAATGGCTCTTGCTCGAAAGAACAAGGGTGTTAAATTCTCTCAAGAACATAAGGATAGTTTAAGTGTTTCCAATAAAATTGCTTATGATAAAAAAATAGCAACTGGATGGAAAGACCATAAACATTATTCTCGTCGTGATCCAAAGGAGATTGCGTCCACTCATATTTTTAGACAATACAAGAATAGTTCAAAGAAAAGATTTGGAGAGCTTAAATTAACCAAAGAACAGGTTGATAGTTTAATCAACCAGAATTGCGTTTATTGCGGTGCTTCACCTCGAGAGAGGTATGTGATGGTTAGCCACTATGCTGTTAAGACTATTGCTAATGGGATTGATAGGGTTGATAATTCCAAGCCATATACCTTAGACAACTGTGTTCCTTGCTGCAAGACGTGTAATTTAATGAAACATAAATTAACCGTTGAAACATTCAAAGAACAAATAAGAAAGGTATACAACCACATATGTCTCTAATATGGATTTGGCTAATCATTTTTGTTTTGTATGCAAGAACGCTGACTTACCGGTACGTCATTGACGATATCGTAAAAAGAGAAGGGTATATGTACGACGTACCCCTCACTGCTCCATCGCCTGACTTCTTTACGACACGACCTCCTATCCTTTATCGTCTATTCATGATCGGAATGCATTGTGTTAATGTTTCAATTATTTATATGTTATGGGGTTGGTGTCCGGCACTCCTCTTCGCGGTCCATCCTCAAACCGTATGGGGAGTAGCATGGGTTACAGGGAATTATTATGCGACTGCTGCGTATTTTACTCTTATTGTTTATTTTCTTATTCATACCTTTCCGAATATCTGGGGTGTTCTGGCTGCTATGCCTATCTATGTTGCAGCTCTTAATTCTACTGTTTGCCCTATTACTTTTCCTTTTCTCTTCCTGTTTATCGGGCAGCCTTGGGGTCTTACGATGTTTCTCCCACTGGCTACCTTCCTGACAGGAAAGAAGTTTAGGACTGGTATAAAGATAAGATTTGATATTAATAATGACAAGGTGTTTAGAGAAGGGACTGTAAAGTTCAATCCCTTCAGACGCTTTGCTGCTATGACCAAGGTTGTAGGAAGGTATATCTATGGAGCCTTTGTTCCTATCAAGCTCGGGTTCTTTGATGGATATGGCAGGAACCTTAAGCAAGACCCAAAGATCTATAACAAATACCACTCCTTTGACAAGGAATTCTGGGCTTGCTTTACTCTATGCTGGGTAACCTTCATAGCCGGATACCTGATGAATCCTTTAGGGATCTTCTGGTTCTTTACGTTTATATCATTACATTCCCAGTTTAATCTTACAGGACAATACTTTGCTCAGAGATACCTGTATCTATCCCTTATCGGGGTATGTATATGCTTAGGGACTGCTTTGGTATCTCATCCAATACTTCTGACTATTGTTGTAACATTGTTGATTGCTCGTACGCACTATTACATTCCTGCTTGGAAGAACCAGATGAATGTATGGCTTAATGATCTTCAGTCTTATCCTGAGTGTGCTCAGGCATGGAATAACGCAGCGCAGTACTTTTTGCAGGTATCTAAAGAAGTTAAGCCATATACGCTTAATCGTGTAGCCTATTATCTTTTTAGGGCAGAAGATATGGAGCCTGACAGCTGGGAGATCCAGATGAATATAGCTTGCTTCTTTGCTAAGGTTGGTAAGTCAGATGAACTCTTGAAGAGAACGCGTAGGGCTATAGACCTTTTAGAACCATTGGGTGGTATCAAGATGCCTATAGAGATGCTCAGGAAACAGGAGAAAAGTATCGTAGAGTACATTGAGAAACAGAAGGCAGGAGTGTTTCCTGTCAAAGAATCAACAGTAACGGGTGGGCTTGGCGATCTCAAAGATCACTCTCTTTCTCACCCAGAAGTAGACAACCCGCTGAACGCGGAGAAAGAAGGAAGAGAAAATGGTAAGAGCACAGGGAACGAAGAAGTTGCAACAACACATCAACAGTGTTGCGGAAGCGGCGGCGCTTAAGGATGAGAAACGTGAACTCGAATCCACGCTCAGGGAAACGGAAGAGTATGGTAAGGGAACACAGAGGGATGGATCAATCAATACAGCTTTCATTAAGTCCCAGATTAGCCGTATTGACAAGGCGCTGGAGGAAGGTACTCCAGGAAAGTTAACAGGGATGCAGAGGGATGCTTTGGTAAAAGAAGCGAAGGATCTTGAGACAAGGTTCCAAGAAGGTCTTCCTACCAAGTATGAGATGGATCATCCTGCGAAATGCCCTGGCGCTGTAAGGAAGCATATGAAGTGGCTTTTAAGGTTTGAGAAGACAGGGATGGTAGAAAGATACAGAACAATTCAGAGATTGCTTAATCCTGGAGAAGAACAAAGTATAGAAACTTTGCGAAAGGAGAAATAAATGGCTTTTATTGCTACAAAGACATCATGGGGAATAGCTTGTACCATAAGTGCTGCAACAGCGGCTGCTAATTCTGTGGAAGTAGCAGGAACACCTGTACGGATTGTTTCTATTGTTGCAGGCGGAGCAGCTACGACAGACATTATTACTGTTACAGATGCAGCTGGTAATAAGATATTCGTCGGGTCAGCTCTTGTTGGAAATAGCACTAATGTTAACTTTGCTACTCCTGTCATTGCTGATGGACTGAAAGTAGGGTTTGCAGGGGCAACGACAGGTTGGTGTAGCATCGTTTATGATACAAAATAGGAGGACTTATGGCTTTAATGCCAGGGAAAGGTCTTAACAAAGACGAAGTAAACTACAGGCACATGGAGCAGTGCAAGACATGCATGCACTTCTACTATCCTGGAAGCTGTGAGCTTGTAGATGGTGTCATATCCCAGGATGCTGTCTGTAATAAATGGGGTATGAAGCCAAAGGATGGACCGAAGGACGGGGAGTTCTATATGGAACAGTATCGCAAGGGTAAGAGTAATGGCTCTATATAAGTCTACTCCAGAAACCACGACAGCGTATTACACAGATGGTACGCATAAGTGGTTTGGATCAGCTCCTAAGGGCTGTGCATTAGCAGCTGCTGGCTGGTCTATATTTAAGATGGAGTACACGGGAAGTAATTGGGTCATTAAGTTTCCTGTGGATCCTGATACAGGTAAAGCAACGGACGCTCCCAAGTTCATTTGGGGGACTACGGGAGCGACCGCTGCTGCTTATACGTTTAACATATTGGGGACGTAATGGAGTATTGCATGAAAAACATATCCGAAAACATTAGAAAATTAGGCTACGAGCATAAAGTCCTATGGAAAGACGGTGAGGATATTATTGAAACGTGGACTGAGAGCAAAAGGATTGATGTTGGATTATTGAGAAGCGAAATTGCAAGACTTCAAGAGCAGACAGATAATATGCCTCTCACGATGGAGCTTCCTACTGGTAAAGAACAGATGCTATTAGCTCTTGAAGAAAAGAAAAATTATCTGAAATCTTTGGAGGATTAGTGGCATTTACTGGGACATATTCAGCAGGGACAACAGCCTTCACATCAGTTGGTAGAATCTATACAACAACTGGCGGAGGCACTGTATTTTCCAGCAACCTTTATAACACGGCTGCATTTGATTTTTTTAGTGATACGGCTGTCGTTGATGATGCCATGTATTTTAGTACAGGTGTTAATCAGGCTCTTGTATCAGGCTTGAGATTCAATGTAGGAACAGCGATCGCTGCAACGTCGATAACTTTAGTTTGGGAATATTACAAGAGAACAGTCACCACAGCAGGTGTTACCAGCTATGTCTGGGCAACAATAGAATGTCTTCAAGACGATACAAATGGATTCACGACAACTGGATTAAATTTTGTTAGGTTTCCTCAACAATGGATGGCAAACGCACTAACCAATCTTAATGGAAACTCAGGTGATTATCTATGGGTAAGATGTCGCATCTCTGCTGTATCTGGATTAACAGAGGGCGGAGCGAATACAACAAATGCCATTACTTATGGCAATGGTGTGTTAACAATCTCTGGGACAACTGAAGGTTCTCCTGCAACATTTAAAGATGTGGCAGATTGGATTGCAACGAATAAGTCTTATATCACAGGATGCAATCCGAGCTATGGAGTCTACGATTTTACAAAAGTTGGTTTAGTTATCAATTCTCCACTGTTGTCGACAAGCGAATATGTTGACTTAGGACCAGGATGTTATACAAATAATAATGCTGGTTTAAATGCATTAAACTATCTTATAACTGGAGTTAAAGAAGGAAAGCGTGGATACAATGGTTCTGTGTTTACTGTCCACGGCACAGTAAATTCTCAGGTATGCAGTTTATCTGCTTCATCAAAAATATATGGGGCGTGTTTTAGAAGAAGTAAATATGCCTCTGGCATTGGAGCTAATCCTGGATATTTTTCTATTCAAGGAGAAATTGTTGATAGTAGTTTTGAATGCTCACCTTACCCTTCAGCAGGGACATTTACTAATATAAAATTAGCAATGAGTTCTTTTCTTCTTTTAGGAAATTTAACCTCAACGTTTGATGGTTTTATTGTTATAAATACAACAGGAACTGCTATGTTTTGGCAGTATGGAGCGAATACTGGATGGACTATCACTGGCTTTGATTGGAATTATGGGACACAAACAGGAGGGATTATAGTATATTTTTATAGAGACATGTATCGTGCTTCTCCAACGCTTAATTTGGTGAACCCCGTAACGCCGCTTGGCAGCATGAGTGACTCTTTTAAGCCTTGCGGGGCACCATCACCAGCTAACTATGCGATAAATTATTTAAAAAAATATACTGCTTCTACAGGCACTTATACAAATTACACAACAGAAGCAGGAAACGCAACAGCTGACGATGTGCCGCTTGGAGGAGAAGTCGGGGACATGATATATTTTGGAGTTTCTGACCGATATTATTACACAAATTTTTACTTAGAAAAGACGACAGCGACTAATGATTATGTATACGAATGGGAATATTATTATGGCGGAGCATGGATTTCAATAGGAGCAACGAATATGTGGGATGGCACTGATAATATGAGCAAGACTGGTTATTTTTTGTCGTGTTGTCATTCTCCGCAACTCATAGCATCAACAACGGTAGACGGTGATACTGCTTATTGGTACAGAGCAAGAATTACTGCAAAAGGCACAGGAAGCCCTGTTGCTACAAGAATAAGAAAAACTCTTGCTTATGGAATAGGAAATTGGGTATTAAATCAAAAATATACCATTGATTTAAAAATAGTTGATGAAGATGGTTCAGCTATAAGCGGAGCAACCGTAACAGCAAATTATTCTGACGGCACACAGGCATTTTCTGTAACAACAGCGGTTGACGGGACAATTACTCAGCAATCTGTAATAAACAAATATTTCAAAATAGACCCAACAGCCACGACAACTTATTTTATGGCTGGAACAGACTTATCGTCAGATTTCTCAATAAAAATATTAAAAAATGGTTATGAAACTTATTCAGAAACAATATCATTTACTGAACAGATTGATAAGACCGTAGCTCTTAAGCAATCCCGTGATATCATGTACTCAACCAGAGGACAAGTGTTCGCAAAAGTGGACGCAACTAATAACACAGAGGATAGAGAACTCTTAATACCAATAACAGAATAATAATATGCCCCTAGAACGACGAGAAAATAAGAAAGAAAAAATAAGCTATGGATAAATTCATGTCAAACTTCAGATGGATAACACCTATGTTACTTACAGCGAATATCTTTATCCTTACGCTCATACTTAACAAGGTCGACAAAATGGACACGCATTTTACTAATCACCTTATGCACCATCAAGATTTAGAGGTCGGCTATGAGAGAAGGCTAACATGCGTGGAAAAACAGGTTGAGGTCAACACACAAAGATGGAATTTGCTTATTAACGGAAAGACGGCAAAGTGAGATGGAGATCATATATCCACGGGATGAATACCATTTTTTTAAGATGCTGGACAAGCTTGTGCAAAATCTTCCAGCCTCAGAGCAGAAGAATGAGATCATCGCCTTCATCGACGGATATTACAAGACGGTATGCGAAAGAATTAGATCAAAAGATATACAGGTATCGTTACTGGCTGAAACAATCAAAACAAAGGAGGTAGAAGATGGTCAACTTAATAGTGGGGTGTGTTGTTAGCTTTGTGTTCGGAGTAGTCTGCACAGGTGGTTATTTAGCAGCTTGCAATAACAATCTTAAGTGGAAAAAGTAATGTGGCTGCGTATCGGAGGTTGGATCTATAAGTTCTTGGGAGGCGTTCTTCCCTTAGGCACTAAGCCCTTCGGGGAGTGGATTGGGAAGATACTTTGGTTCGTACTTCTCTTTGCCATCTGTACGGGGTTTCTGGCTTTTATCTTCCCGCAGAAACCGCAGAAGATAGAGGTCAAGGGAAACTATATTGCCGCGGCTGATGATGTGGTCGGCGTAGGATGCAATATGTGGCGGTGGTATATCAGAGTAGGGATAAAGAAATGATAACATGGATTCTTAACCATCTTTCAGGAAAGAAGCGTGATGGTAAAGGAGGGAAATGGTTAAGTTCATAGAAATATTGATACTTTCATTGCTAAGTGCTTGTGCGTACCGCGCGGGCGGGATGGGCAAGGAAGCGGATGCTAAGCCTACTTGGATGCCTATGTGGATGAGGCAGAGCTGGGTTAGGGACTGGCTATGCCCTATGTGTGTTTTAGCGTTATGGCTGCCTTCCACATGGTTTAAGTGGTTTGTGTATTGCGTTACTTTCGGTCATACAGCAATTCCAGCGCAAGGCTTTGAGATGATAATGTGGCTATTAGCGTACGGGGCTACCGGAGGGATGCTGACTACTTACTGGGATTGGCTCTTTAAGTATGATAACTTCTGGTTCAGTGGGTTCATGGTGGGGTTGGCAGGGCTCTTTCTGATAGGCTTAAATCAGCCCTGGATGCCCCTTGTAGGGCGTTCTTTGCTCTTAGCCATCCTCTGGGGTGGGTGGAGTGCTTTGATCGGGAAAGACTGGCTGGAAGAGTATGGGAGAGGGTTCTTCTTGGTACTAACAATGGGGTTAATCTATGGGTAGAGCACTAAAGTCTAAACAGGTTAATTACGGTAGAAACAGCGATGCTACAGAGAGCGACAGCTTTGTACGGTGTTCCAGGTGTGGGTTCTGGTGTGATACATCAAGGGATATGAGAGTTCCTGATGGGTCTCATGCAGGCTGGGGAATGAAATATTCTCCATATTATGTCATTACAACAATAACTAATGGGGTTAAGAGCACTATCAAGACGGGGGGATACGAATGAGCGTTTGGTCAACAGCTGGCGATAATAGGGTATCTAATATCCTCTTTAAGGCTACGGCTGTAGAGAATTATTACTTAGCTTTATATACAGTTCCTGCAACAGAACCTACAGCTGCTATGGTCAGCACAACATTTACAGAACCATCTACGGCTAATGGCTATGCAAGATTAGTCCTTACCAGAGGATCATGGACTACTTCTGGCGGGGCAGCGGTCTACGCAGAGCAGACTTTCACCTGTTCTACGGCAGACTGGGGGAATACTTATGGATATTACATTATAACAACTTCAGCAGGAACAGGGGTAGTCATGTGCGCAGAGCAGTTCACGGATGCTCCGTACTATGTCTTTGACGGGGATTCAGTCAAGGTAACTCCTACAATAACGGTGAGTTAATGAGCGATAGAAAACTTTTAATGCATTGTGATGGGACAGACGGTGATACAACCTTTACGGAGGAGACAGGAAAGACGGTTACCAATACAGCCTCTTATTCAGCCTCTTATGACTCTTACACCAAGCTTTTATCTAATTTTGACGGAGCAGACGAAGCTACAGCATATTCTGACCCTATTCAAGGGGCTTATACGTTTCCTGCCGCTAGTGACATTTCGAATCAAGAACAAACAGGTGATTCTGATGCTTTTCCAGATGTTGGAACTTGGAGTGGTGGACAAATTTTGAAGGCAGGACAAAGTTTCCAGCTATCCTCTGCACAGGTTATTACGGCAGTAGAAGTCAAGCAGGGGACAGCGACAAATAGCCCAACAGGAAATTGGACTATACGAATTGAAACAAATAATGCTGGTAAGCCTTCGGGAACTCTTGCCGATGCTAATGCAACTGTTGATGTTGCCCCGCCAGGTAACAATACTGTTGTTAAGGCTACATTTGCAACACCTTTTTCCTTATCTGCCTCGACGACTTATTGGATTGTTGTATCGGCAACGACTCCTCAAGCAGCGGGGAAATATTGGACAACGCTTAATGTAACAACAAGTGGATATGCTAACGGAAATTATGCCTCTGCTTCTGATGCTGTATGGACAGCATATTCAGGATATGACAAGTATTTTAAGGTCTATGTTCGCATAAGGGCAGAATTAGATACATCTCAGAAAAAGTTTGGTACTGCATCTCTGAAATTAGATGGTTATAGTTACGTGACCTTGCCTGATAGTGACGATTGGGATTTTGGTTCAGGAGATTTTACGATTGATTGTTGGGTAAGATTCAGTGCTTTACAAACTTGTTCTTTTCTCTCTCAGTGGGAAAATACTGGTAATAAATTTGCATGGGTATTTGCTTACAACAATTCTTCCAATAAACTTCAATTTGCGTATACAACAGATGGAACTTATGGAACTCTTGGAGTTTATCAAATTGATTGGACTCCCTCTGTGGATACTTGGTATCATCTTTCTATTGTTCGTAGTGGAAGAAATTTGTATTTGAGTATTAATGGCGCTGTTTCTTCTGGTAGTATTTCTGGAACAATTTTTAATTCGGACAGTTCTCTAGTCATAGGTTCTGATTTCGGGGCGGATAGTGGCCCGTCAAATGGCTATCTTGCTGGTTGGATTGACGAAGTCCGCATATCAAAAGGCATCGCAAGATGGACAGCTAACTTCACTTCATCTACTGAACCTTATATAGGAAACACATACACCAAACTCCTTCTTCACTTTACAGGCGAGGACGCATCAACAGCGATCAACGACTCTACAGGCAAAACAGTCACTAACACCGCCTCTTATGACGCATATACAAAAACCTGCTCTCACTTTGACGGAGCAGACGAAGCCACAGCCTATACTGACCCGATAGCAGGGGCTTATACTTTTGCTGGAACAGCGCAACTTGATACTGCTCAAAAGAAGTTCGGCACAGCGTCTTTGCTTTTAGACGGTGATTCGGACTATGTGACCCTGCCTGATAGCGCTGATTGGGATTTTGGTTCAGGAGATTTTACGATAGATACTTGGGTAAGATTTAACTCAGTAGCAGGACTACAGATTATTTGTGGGCAGTTTACAGAAACAGACAATCAACGAGCTTGGATGTTATTCTGGTATTCTATTGGAAATGCTTTGTATTTTGATATGTCTTATGATGGAGGAGCGGGCATTGTTCAAGTTACTGCCGCTTGGAGCCCAGTAGTAGATACTTGGTATCATATTGCAGTAGTCAGAAATGGTGCTGATTTGAAGATGTTTGTTAACGGAACTCAGATTGGAACAACCTATGATGTTTCAACTAATAGTCTTTTTAATAGCACAAAAGTTTTGTCAATAGGGGCATACGATAACTCAGGAACTTGGGGTAGTTTTTTCAACGGCTACATAGATGAACTCCGCATATCAAAAGGCATCGCAAGATGGACAGCGAATTTTACACCGCCGACACTTGAATATGGATATAGATATGGTATTATTGCAGATTATGACCTTATTTATCAAGGGCTTGTTGAAGATAAGAACCCAAGCGTTAAAGGTCAAGAAGAAACAATCCAAG
>Ga0172371_10005245_pt1 | contig 19294 bp, 18 predicted proteins | sample Lak12m_FD_114543 | JGI IMG/M metagenome (GOLD analysis project Ga0172371, IMG submission 114543) | Freshwater microbial communities from Kabuno Bay, South-Kivu, Congo - kab_022012_12m | ecosystem: Environmental > Aquatic > Freshwater > Lake | place: Democratic Republic of the Congo: South-Kivu...
TGCAACCGCAGGGGTCTTTGATTTTGTATCAAACACTTTATAGTTTTGAGCCAAAGGTCTATCCCCTTTAGGTAAAACAGGTTCTCTGAAAGGACATTTACCACACAATTCCAGGCATGTACCCTTGAAGGCCTCAGCTGTGCCTAAGACACTTACTGCATATTCGTCTTGTACAACTTGCATTACCCTCAAAACATCATCTTGACCTCTATCATCGATCAATACTGCAGGAGCCAACATCGAATTCCCTAATACTCTTTCGGCTACGCTACAAAAAGGAGAAACCCTATTGGGGTCTCCATTGAATCCGTAGAGATGAGAATATATCCCTGCTCTACCACAGATTTTATTGGTTTCAGCCACGACGTAGATATACTATATATATAATTATACCATAATATCAACTCTCAATAGAACAGTCTTAATCACTGAAATCAAATCTTTCGAAACCTGATATAATAACAAATCAATGGACGCGAATCAGGAATTACAATTAATCAGATCAGCAAAAACCAATCTTCATGCTTTTGCCCAACTCTATGATCATTACTTCCCTATTATCTATGCCTATACATTAAACAGATGCGCTAATAAGGAATTGGCCGAAGATGTTACCTCCAGTGTTTTTATAAAAATGATAAAGGTAGTTAAAGAATTTGATGAGAATAAATGTAATACTCTTAAGCCACTACTCTTTCGAATGGCACATAATCTGCTTGTTGATCAACAAAGAAGTCTAGCCCGTCAAAGCGATCTAGATGATACCAAACACTCAGAAACACCCGATCTTGATAAACCGATCATAATAAACACATTACAAGAGAAGATAAACAAATTAATGTTAAGACTGAATGAGAGATATCAGCAGATCCTAAGTCTGAAATATTATGCAGAACTTACAACAGAGGAGATTGCCGACGTAATGGATTTAAACAAGAGCAATGTTTATGTGCTCTTAACAAGGGCCCATGAAGCATTTCGTAAAGAAATTCAGGAAAATGATCCAGAAAGTGAAATATTTAACTTACTTAATTCGTATTAATAGCAACCATGGTTAACAAAGAACCGCAAGAACAACAATATACGCAGTTCTTTACCCGGAACAGGATCACAGATCCTTCTCAGGTTGCTGTAAGCGAACTACAAGGCAGGATCAAAGAACTTGTTTCCAGGGAATATTTAAATTTTCAGGAAACAACCAAGATGGAAGATAATTCCACCCAAGCTGGATCACTAAATCCAGTTCAGGTTCCCTTTTACAAAAGGAAACCACTACTTTTGGCTGGCGGCTTTATAGTCCTGGCCTTTATCATTCTTCTAATTTCAGTATTCTTTATGGGTCCCTCCCTTATTAAAGACAATAGTAAATTAAGAGGAGAATTAGCATACAAAGAAGGATTAGTTGCGGCTAAAGGAGAAGATGGCAAATGGATAGAAGCTGAAACCAGTCTCTTGATCGAAGAAGGTATGAGCATCAGAGTAGAAGGCAGTGGACGTGCAGTAATTAACCTTGACGACGGTAGTGCAGTCAGATTAAACGACAGTTCCATAGTTACTTTCTCAAGTCTTGATCCAAATCATATCCAGATCACCAATGAACAAGGTGAAGTGTATACAAGAGTCATGCCTGGAGATAATAAAGTATTTAATGTAACAGTAGGAGACCAAACCTATCAAGCACTAGGAACAGCTTACAAGACAGTCTGTTATGACGATGTTAAAGGAGTTGAGGTTTATGAAAGTAAAGTTAAGATAATTGGCCTCACTACAGATAACACAGTGATAGTTGAACAAGGGAATAAATATTTCGTAGTCAACTTGAATGCCCCAGATATGGCCTCCACTATTCTGGAGATAGACCCCGAATCCATTAAGGAAGATTCCTTTTTAATGTGGAACAAGGATCTTGATGAACAAATAGCTGAATTTAAAAATAAATTAGGTGTTTTATTTGATGTTCAAGCTCCCTTCCTTTTCGTTGCTAATCCTGAGAATGGACAAGAGGTTTATACTTCTACCCTATTGATCTCAGGTACAACTGAAATAGGTGCTAAGGTCTTCATAAATGGTATTGAGGTCACCAACAATGCAGGCTCATTCTCTTATGAGTTAACCCTGGTTCCAGGTGATAACATTATTAAAGTAAAATCAGTTGACAGTTCAGGCAATTACATAGAAAAGACCATTGAGGTTGAATACTCCTTAGAACAGGAAGACGAGCAAGAAGATGAGGATGATGACAAGCCCGAACCTACTCAAGCAAAGCCCGCACCCACCAACTCGACTCCTTCAATAACTTTATGGAGCGAACCGGATGATGATGCCATAAAATTAAAATGGGAGATCAAAAATCTTGATACCTCAAGTGGATTAAAGATAGTAATAGCAACAACTCCCAATCCATCTTATCCCGCTAACACAGCTAAATGGATCGATGGAACCAAAAGAGAATTTGAATGGAAGGTAACTGATGGAAAGACATACAATTTTAGAGTATGTCGCTATACAGGCTCAGGTTGCGATATCTACAGTAACAACCTGCAAGCTACAGCTCCTTTTGTCACCAAGACACCCATTCCTACACCAGCAGAAGTTCATGTTACCTCATTAGCTCAAATACCAGGCACTCCAAAGGTCCAGTGGAATGTAGAAGGTTATTCACCCTCTGGATTTAAAGTTGTTTGGTCCTTGAATGAGAATCCTGAATATCCAAATCGCGCAGGGGATAAATATCAGTATTTCTCTGATCCCGCAAGACGCGAATCGGAAAGTCTGGATGCTTTCTCTGGTCCTGGCAATTACTTTGTCAGAGTATGCGCCTATTACAATGGTGATTGTATTGAAGATAGTTATTCAAACCAAATACAGATCACTTTGGAATAAGAATTTTAAGATTTAATTCAAATAGCGCCCCTTATACGGGGCGCTATTTTTATTACTTAAATCCCGTGGCATTCTTGATATAATCAGGTATTATTGCATTTCATAAATGAGAACCACACTACATATCAAACCAAATAAAAGCGCATATCTGGGCATAGGTATATTGCGTATATTTACACTAATCGGTATTGCCGGACTAATAATCCTATTCCTTTTATCCATATCGTATTTTGGCATAGCAGATTCCTGCCCAGGACCTGAATGCAGCGATGCCACCCTATTTGCTATATGTCCAAGTATTATTGGCATTTTTACTGTCGCGTTCTCCATATTCTCCTCTCTAAATCTATTCATCTCCTATAATAAGGAAGAATATATTATCGAAGAGCAGAGAATAATCATAAAAAAGGGAGGGATATTCTTTGATAGTTCGACAGAATTAAATATTCGAAATATCACCTTTTTAGATCTGGAACTTCCCTTTATTGAAAACTCAATCTATAAAACAGGTAAGATCACATTAACATCTGCAGGTACAGGTCTTTTAAGCTCTCTTACACTGCTCTCATTATCAACACCGGAAACCTTATTCCAGGCAATCGAAGAGGCCATGAAGGCAAATGGCTTTAAACTGGAAAGGAAGACATTAGTTATGGAGGCTCAACCTGATACTATTGGAATACTATTAAATATATTAAGAAAAACAGGAGGATTTGCCTCATTCCTCTTTTTCGCATACTTCTTTATCAATATCTTCCTCATTTCAGCCAGCTCTAATTTTATCTGGCCCATGATCACCTTTATTGTTTTTGTAATATTCTACCTGGCTGCTGTAATAATTAGATTTCTGGATCTGAAACAGAGAAGATATAAAGTTTATGAGGATTGCGTCCATTACAATAAAGGATTCCTAACCAAACATTCCTCATTCATACCTGTTGAGAATCTCTCTGATTCCAACACTACTCAAACTTTCATGCAAAAGATATTCGGTGTTTATGATATTGAGATAAGTTCCAAAGGTATAGCCTCGGAGATCAAATTTAAGAACTTAACACAAGGAGAACAAATAGAGGCCGCCATAGATAATATCGCCATAGAACACCAGAAAGAACTTCATAGTAAACCGGTTCAGACTGAAACATCCACTAAAAGCACTATAAATCTGGATGAAAAACAATGGCAAACAACTGAATTTACAAGTGAATTAAAAATGAATCCTGTTGTCGCCTTATTGCAATTTTTCATCTCACTTATTGCATCTTCTTTTATTGTAATAATAATCATCTTCACAAGTGCCAGCTCCGGACCAGAGGTATTAGCAAACATACTTTTCTACGGCTTCTTCCTTGGAATCGGATATATATTTGGAACGATTAGTAAGATACTGCAAATCTTCTATACCAAATACAGGGTAGCTGAAAACAGCATTAAAGAGCAGTACAAATTCCTTTCCACCAAAAACAAGGAATTTAATATCCAGAAGATCACAGCAGTTATTATGTTCAGAACATTGCTGGACAGAATATTCAATACATGTTCCATTAAATTCATTTCCATTGGATCATCATCTGATATCACTTTTGAGCATGTTAATAGAGATGAACAATTCCTAGAACAGTTGACTTTGAAATTCGGATTCGATACAAAAGATACACCACAACAAGAAATCAAAGCGCATTTTTCAGTGACCAAAATGCTTTTAAAGGAACTGGCCGGCTATTTGATATTAGGCTTTGTTCTCACAATTGGCCTTTTAGGCTTATTATTATTAAGCCAATACATTTCCGAATTAGATGTGCTCTCCATACTCCCCTACCTTGCCATAATGATAGGACTTGTATTCACTCTTTTCCTGATCAGAGCGCTCTATGGTCATTTCTACCATAAACAGACCAGATTAAAACTTTATTCGGATAAATTGGTATTGGAACAAGGCTTAATAAACTTATCAAGAACTTTGGCTCGTTATGACAATATTAAGGATATGAAGGCAACCAAATGGCCATATACCCAAAGTGGCACTCTGCAGATTAATATTGCAGGAGATCAAATCCCTCAGAATAATAAGAGGAATAATCAGAACAATACAGATTCAACTAGCGTTAGGTCCTTTAGTAACAAACTTATGATCGATTATCTGGACAATGTTCATGAGAAACTCAATGAGCTTGAAGAATATTTCCAGAGTAATAAAGTCACACCTGTAGATATAGCTGTCAGCAAACCAGCATTAGGTAATGACCTATTCCTACTCTTTTTACTGAGTCTTTTAATCTGGCCCTTGTTCCTTCTCATACCCTTCTCCTTAATTGAACTATTAAGAAGAAAATATATCGTTCAAGAACACAGGGTAATGGAGCGCAGAGGGATACTCAATATTTCAATAACCTCAATTCTATTTGAAAAGATCGATAATATTAATAGAACTCAAGGACCAATAAATAAGCTGTTTGGCAATGGCTCTATCACCTTGGAAACTGCAGGGAGTTTAACTCCGGAATTGATCCTAAGTAATGTTAAAGACTATTCTCATCTTTATGAATTGATCAGGGAGAAGTATTCTCATATTCATAAGTCTGGTAATTAAAAGCTAAATGTATTATTATTTGCTTAAATTTATCACCCTAAAATGGGTAAGTTGAAATATTTACTTCTCACCATACTGCTCTTACTTTCATTATTCCCTGCCTTAGTTATTGCTGCACCTGCACAATGGGGAATAGCTATTAACGATGACACACAGCAATGTGCAGGCTATTGGGCAGGAGACGAATTTTCTTATTACTCTTTACCCCAAGGCTGGAAGTCTTATGTCCCTGATTATTATGAAACTGGGGGCGCCTATATCGAAACTCCTTATGGAAAATGTGATTTCTCTAATTATTCTGAAGAAAGCTGTTGTCAACAATTAGATCTACCCTATCTTACCAATCAGATCGGTACTTATCATGCTACAGGTTTCTGTCCTGATTGCCTGACAACCCAGGATTACACACCAATACTAGCTATGATAGCTACATGTTGCTGTGTTTTGCTAGGGGTTTCTTTAATTGGGATAATGTTTATCATTAAAATTAGAAAGAAAAAATAATTTAATTTTTATCAAATATCTATGGCAACTGAAAGAGTCATTTCCTCCAGAGTTGTGGGGAGCTCCAATCCCATAGCCAAAAAAATGAGAAGTATCAGTAGCTCCATTAAAGGAGTTGGATGCGGTTTCATAATGCTGATTATTGGGTTAGTCCTAATATTTCAAAGTGTCTATGGGGTAAAAGAATATTCTAAAATACTAGCGGCACTTCCTTTACAGGAAGCAAGTGAGAGCATGGGTAATGAAGAGCTTACTAAAGTAAAAGGGGTAGTAGACGTTGCAACACCTGTAGAATATTCCTATGAAAAGTGCGCTAATGCTCAATGCTTTGGCGAAACAACTCCCTCAAAAACCGAGTTGGCATTGTATCTCACCGTAGATAAACAGAGATTTGAAATTGTAGAACATGTCAGAACTGAAACAAGAACCAGAGATATTGGAGGAGATGAAGTTGAAGAACAAGTGGAAGTAAAAGAATACAAAGAGGAGTGGGTTAGTAAAGAAAAGAAGACTCTTTGGGCAGATTTCACTTTAAATGGTAAAGTCACAGTGAAAGGATCAGTTGACACCAAACTAATGATCGATACACAGGAAAAGGAAGTTGCCAATGTAAAAATCGATAATCTATCTGCCCTTAACTACTACGGACAACAACCCTCTGCTCAGATTGGTAGCACCAGATTAGTTTATTCCTACATCCCTCTATCTGTACCCGCTCCTGAATATATTGTTAGTGGGAGAATGGAATCGAACACAATAAGATCTGGCGATCCATTTATAATAACCGATATGACAGAATCTCAATTGATAACAGCCCTTGGAGACGAAGAGAATTTCACAAGATGGGCTTTTGCTATAGGCTCCTGGGTTTTAACATTTATCGGTTTAAGCATGATCATGGCCCCGATTATCGAACTGGTCGATTGGATCCCCCTATTTGGCTGGGCCGCTAAAGCCGCAGCGACTGGTTTGGCATTTGTAATTGCAACAGTATTGGTACTCGGGAGCTGGCTGTTCTTAAAGTTCTGGTGGTTACTATTATTACTTACCATTGCCCTCATCGCTCTTGCCGTATATCTAGTGGCAAAAAAGCGTAAACCTGAAACTGCCAAAGAGTAAGATCCTTTAACAGATAAATGACAATAGGATTAGCTGAAGTACCCTACAACAGGGTACTTCATACTATACAAAATATGCAGCTCCACAGCCCCGGATATATGAGCGCCTTAGGTAAACAAGGCAGAGAAATGCTACGCTCATTCCTGCTGGAAGAATCATATGCCACCCAAAGGGCAATTGATCATGAAGAACCATCTGCCTTCTTCGATTTTAAATTTCAAACAGGCGAATTGGTAACAAAGAGTCCCTTGCATCCTTTCATTGAAGTCATTGCCGGACCTGGAGTAAATGAAGCTCAGCTAATTACTGGCTCAAGTCGTAAACTAGGCTGGATAGAAGCTCAACAAAGTTCAGATCCCGAAGGCCCACTGCTCTCTCACGATCTATATACTATCAGTAGAAGCAATCATCCCAGTGCAGTAAGGTTTATGTACGACCATACCAGAATCCCTGAAAGAACCCTAGCTCCAATGGCAGCACTATACTCAGAACAACCTGTAACTAATCGAGGCCCTGTCCAACAACTACTTCTTAAAAGGACTTTAGCCTTAGAAGGAAAACGTGTGCCATACAAGTTTGAAATGCAGGAAGGTTTTGATCTAGCCGATCTGAATCTATTGCTGGCTCATCAGTACCAACTACATCCCTATCTTCTTATGGTTTTGGAAGCCTCACCACCAGTTAATACCCCAGTAAGCAGTGAATTATTAGCTCAAAAAATGAGAATGATCAAAGATCTGGCTCCCGAAACAGGCAGATTGAGTCAAAGAGTATCTGTATGTAATGTCCCAATGTCACTTGAGGCTCAACAAGATCAGGTTACTTTTGATAATGCTTTAGGTTACTGCTTATCTCAACTATCTTCCTGATCTTCGCTGAAATTTTGTACTGTATAGGTTTTAACATCCAGCTGTGGTACCTGCCAGGCATCTTTCTCTAAGCCTGCCTTTAAGCATAATTGTTCTAAAAACGACTTGGCATCACCAAGCTCTTGCCAAACCTGTGGTAAGAAGGTAGCACTATGATGCCCCTGTTCAATAATTACTCCTGGTCTGTTCTGCTCAAGATACACAATTAACTCTGAGGGATCATCGTAATGTAACACTTCAGGCACACTTAGCACCGATATCTCAATCTGAATTTCTTTCAGCTCCTTCTCTTCTAAAGCTTCAAACCTGCAATCACTAAATGCAGCAGAATATGTATTCTCAATAACATCCAGATACAGCATTTGGACAGGTAACAATTTCCCTATGCAGCCTCTTAATTGCCCTTTTTTACTAAGAGTGACAAAACTTGCCTTCTCAACTTTTAGGTCCTCTCCCACCTCCTCTGCAGCAATGGACAATTCTTCTCCTGATTCGAAAAAATGCTCCAAAGCTTTTCTGGATATGCTCAATAAATAGGCCTGTTCTTGAAGACTTAACTTCATAAGTTAAATGTAAAAAGCTAAAGCGCAATACCCAACTACTTGGGATCTGTTACCAGCAGTATCTCCGGAATTTCGATAATTTAATAATTTTGGCTTCCAGCCCTTGGCCTTAGCAAGCTCAATGACCGTATTTATACCAGCAAAACCACAGGCTTGCTCCGGTACCAATCCGGGCTCAAGCTTTAATATCTGTTCTATTGTCCTTTTATCGATACCTATAGCCTGGTCATAGGAATGATAATGGGAAAGATCTGAACTGATAATCAAGAGAGTATCATCATCTATTAATTTACTTAGCTCAGAGCCTGCTTCTTCAAAATCAGCAATATCTCCTGCTAATAATGGGGTTAATACACAATCAGGCATTAGATAAGTGATGAAAGGAATTTGAGTTTCCAGAGAATGTTCCTGCGTAAAAGGCTTATCATTGATATGCAGATATTTCCCCTCCTCAACAGCTTTAAGTCTAATGGGCTCATCATCAAAAGGATGCTCCCAATAAGGTGCTTTGATCCCTACTAAACCATCTATAAACTCATTATGAGATGGCCCTATTAATATCACTTTTTTAAACTTTTGATCTTGCAATTGCATATATGCAAAGGCGGCAACTGGAGCAGAATAAATATATCCTGCATGGGGAACGATCAGGGCCTTTAATTTCCCTTTAATCCTTTCACCTTTGCTAGCCTGATCTAAATAGTTAGAGATCATCTCCTTTAACTCAGCAACATCGTCCGGATAGAATAAACCCTTGTAGTTATTATTTACTTTAATCATTTCCAAACCCCTTTGATTTTAAATCCACAATTACCACACCTACCTTTAATCAAATTCTTAATACTCACATACCCCCAATCTCTTTCAATCAACAATTCTGCGCATTTAGGGCAATAAGTTGATTGTAATTGCATATCATTGATATTACCAATATAAACGAAGGAAAGGCCTGCTTCTTTACCTATCTCATAAGCTTGTTTCAATTTTTCATGACTAGTACTTTTAATATCCAACATTTTGTATTGAGGAGTAAATCTAGAAATATGCCAAGGAATTTCTTTTTCGATACCAGAAATAAATTTGGTAATCTCACCAATCTCCTCAACTGAATCATTCTTTCCAGGAATTAAAAGTGTGGTTAATTCGATATGAATTCCTGCCTTATGAAAGGCTTTTATACTATCCAAGACCTCATCTAGTTTGGCTTTAACAATATCTCTGTAAAAACCGGCATTAAAAGATTTAAGGTCAATATTGGCAGCATCTAAGAAAGGCGCTATCTTTTTTAAAGCTTCTTTACTTAAATAGCCATTAGTTACATAAACATTTTTAATACCATGCTTCTTGGCAAGCTTGGCTGTATCATAGGTATATTCAAAAAAGATAGAGGGCTCGTTGTATGTATAGGCAATAGCTCCAATATTATTTTCTTTACAATAAGTAATAATATCCTTGGGTTTCAGATCACTCCCATACTTTTCTATAGCTTTAGAAAGCTCATCAGCTTGCATTTGCCCTTTTAAACACAAGGATCTTTCATTTTTACCGGCCTGGGATAGATCCCAATTCTGGCAAAATGAGCAGTTAAAATTGCAGCCTATTGTGCCAAATGAAAAAATTCCACTGCCTGGCATAAAATGATAAAGAGGCTTTTTCTCTATGGGATCAACAGCCATGGCCGATGCTCTGCCATATACTAATAGCTTCAACATACCATTTCTGTTCTGCCTGACACCACAAATACCTGTCATTCCATTATTGATTACACAATAATTCCTGCAGGCCAAACATCTGACTTTGTTTTGGGGCAACGATTTGTAGAGGGTTTTAATTGGCAACTTTAGTTAGTTGAACCACTAATTAATTATATCATATCCTTTTTTGGCGCTTTAAAAATAGCGCATTTTGCATCACTTTGATCAACAGCTTGCAGTCTGCCTCCTGAATGGAACTCTATGTATCTTCCCTGATTACTGCCTCCATCATCAGCTATTGAAATCAGCCCCTGTTGGTTAACGATTCCTGCTAAATTATTAAGAGTAGCTGGTGCCTCTTCGGCAGGAACATAATGAAGGATATTATTAGCTGAAACAAAATCAAACTGACCCCTTAACAATCCAGCTTCTTCCAATTCTTCTGGCTCAGAAATTGATGTTAAATATACTCCCTGCTCTATACTTGAGGCAATGAACTCTCGAACATCAGCAGCAGCTGCATAATGACGACCATCAGGCATAAGCTCAAACCCAGCTTGTGTTAGAGTTGAGGGTTTCCTTGGTGTATTAATAAAGCCATTGCCTATTTTAATGTCTCCCAATTCAAAAACGCCTTCCTGATCGAGCAACGCTGAAATGCTTTCTTTATCAAGAATATCTAAACAAGTAAGATTCAATCCCTCTAAACTGCCATTATGAGCGCTTTTGTAAGCCGCAACATACTCGATCACTTCTTCCAACCTTCCCAGACCCGCAACCAGGACATTAAGTTGTTTTTGATCTTCCGGTTTATTTCTTAAAAGCTCAATCAAAGCCTCATTTGAAGCAGGGTGTCTTCCCCAGTATGACATCTGTAATTGCTGAGATTCTTTTAATTTGGATGCCCTCATCCTTCTTGCCTCCTCATTTTGAAGAGCCTGGGTGTTTTTAACAGGGACAATTTCACGTTGTTGATCTTCTGATGCTGAGGCTAAATCATCCAAAACCTTATCTACACCATTATCATCTGATAATACTTCATTGGTAGGTAATTCTTGAGCCATAATTTGTCAGGATAACAGTCTTTGCTTCATAACCATATGGGCCTGCCATTCGACAGCATCATCTAGTTGGACCCACTCGAAGTGATCCCCGTATTTATTCTGTAAGGCTTGATAAATAAGGAAGTCTGCCAGATGTGGATTTTTAGGAAGTATAGGCCCATGAGAATATGAGCCGATCACATTCTGAAATCTAAAACCTTCCATCTTCTGTTTAGCATTATTCCCTTTTCCATGTTCCACTTTGCCAAGAGTTTCAAATTTTTCATCTATAGCATAAGTCTGCCCGGAATGATTCTCAAATCCCACCAGTGTGGGACTAACTATCTCCTCATAAGCAGCTCCCATCTGATTAAGCAAATCCGGATCAAGTCTGGTTAAAAGATTGCCCAAGCACCTGTCTTTAAGCTGATCTCCTGGGGCTTGTGTTTCTACAGGTAAAATATCCAATCCTTCCATTTCTCTGCCTTGAGCATCAAGAAAATATTTACCAAATAACTGGAAAGCTCCACAAATTAACAAAAAGACTTTCCCATCCGCAACTTCTTTCTTTAGTATCTCTTTTTTATTCTTCAGCATATCCTCAAATACAGCATACATGTCATTATCCTGACCACCTCCCATAAAATATATATCAGACTCTTTTATCTTTTGCCCTAAACCGCTTCTAGATACATTCAATTCTATTCCCCTCCATTCCGTCCTTCTTTGAAGTGCAATAATATTGCCCCTATCACCGTAGATATTCATCTCTTCAGGATAGAGATGTGTTAATGTTAGAGTGAGTTTTTCTTTATTCTTCATAATTCTAATGATTTACCCAATATTTTTTTCCTAAAAGCCAGCATAGCTGTATAGGTATGAATGACATAATAATAGTCCCCCAGACCCTCCCGTTCAATAAAGTTGACCAACTCCGCTATATCCGGCACTAAATAAACTCTGACCTTACCATCTATTAAATACATCTGTTCAGAAACTTTGCGCATATCTGAGTAAGCATACTTAAGTCTTAAAAGCAGCTCTTCTGCTCTACTACCACCTAGAATTATTGGATCCGGTTTTATTTCTTTAAGTAGCTCAAAATCAGCATCCCAAATCCAGGAAACATCCCTGCCATCTGCGATCTTATCATTAAGTAAAATTATTAAATTAGGATTGTCGGTATTTTTTAAAAGCTTCAGTACTAAATTCAATCCTGCAGGATTTTTAGCTAATAATAATCTATAGGTTATTCCATTCTTCTTAATTACTTCTCCCCTTCCAAAAGGAGCCTTCATTAACAACAAGCCTTTTTTAATATCTGATACCGGTATATCAATAAGCTTGGCAGCCACAATAGCTGCCAAAGCGTTATACACATTAAATATCCCAGGGGATGCACAAACATATTCCTGCTCTCCCACTCTGAACTTAGTACCTAGATCATCATTTATCTTGATCTTATCTGCTTTAAAATCTGGTTTACTTGCAACCTTATCACCTTCATATTTAAAATCCAGAATATATTCAGGATCAAGCGCAAAACTCACTACACGATTAGGTAGATTTATAGTTAGATCTTCTAATCTGGGATCATCTGCATTTAAGATCACGGTTGTATCAGGCAGCAACTCTAGAGCCTGCCTGAACATTTGTTTGGTCCTATCGATCTCCCCATATGCATCAAGTTGATCTCTATAAAGATTGGTGAAAATGATCGTTTTAGGGGACAATTCCTTTGCAACCTTCGGTAGCGTTGCTTCTTCTATCTCTAATACGGCTACATCATAGTGCAATAAGCCCTGCCTGTCACATTTGCTGATGAATTGCGAAAGCAGGCCTCTTCTCATATTTGAACCAGAACTATTAGCAAGCACCCTTTTGCCATGTGCCCTTAAAATTGATGTTAAGGCATTTTGAGTAGTTGTTTTACCATTAGTTCCAGTAATAAGGATGATATTAGGAATCTGCCTGGCAAAATATTGAAGCAGATCTGGTGAGAGTTTTTCCGAAATTAAGCCTGGTAAGGCCGTTCCCTGACCTTTGCCAAGGAATCTAACCAGCCTTTGTACGGCTTTGACAGTAGCTATTGTTGCTTTTGTCTTTATTACCACACCTAATTTTAGCAAATTAAAGCAAATAATGAATAATTTTAAGATTTAGGATATAATCACTTGCCATAATTACATAGCAATAATGGCACCAAAAGTAACAGATAGCGCCCCTTTAACCCCAGACCAAAAGATCGGAGTACTACTTAAAAAAGTATGCCCAGGATGCACTTTTACAGCAGGATTAAATAATGCCCTACAATGTCAGGTCATTAAAAACTTAAGAGCAGGAGTTGTTGACCCCGAAACCGTATTAGGAAATCCCTGCCAACAAGAGCTCATTTGTATCCCTTCCGGATGCAGTGCCCGCGAAAATGGTAATTGCAATGCCGAACAGGCATTGGAAGTCTTGACCGACCCTAGTGTAATGGGCAGACTATTCACAAAAGCAACAGCTGCAGCCACATTAAGAGACGTCCCTACAAATTGCCCTCAAGGATTTAACGGTTTAGTCTAAACAAATAGCCGCTATTCTGAGACAATTGAATATATTCACTTAAAATATATGAAAAAAGCCATAATCATAGGTTCTGGTTTAGGTGGACTTGCCATCGCCATTAGATTACAGTCTCGAGGTGTAGCCACAACAATATATGAAAAGAATGCCATGGCTGGAGGGCACGCCTATCAATTCAAAGATAAAGGCTATACTTTCGACATGGGCCCCTCCCTATTAACAGAGCTCCCCATTATTGAAAGATTGTTCAAACAAGCCGGTAAACCTCTTAAGAAATATTTAAAGACAACAGGATTAGATCCCTTCTATAGAGTCTATTTCCATGACAAGTCATTCATCGATTACAATGGCTCGGAATCTTCCATGAAAGAACAGATCAGGAAATTCAATGAGGATGATGCAAATAATTATGATAAATTCATGAAATATGCCTCAAAACTTTACAAGGCTGTAATAACTGACGGACTTGGATCAAAGCCTTTTATCACTCCCGGAGACTTTCTAGGTTTTGCTCCCAGAGCAATTGCCCTAAGAGCAATCCTACCCGCCTACAATGTAGCTGCTGGATATTTTAAAGACTTTAGAACCAGATTTCTCTTTTCCTTCCACACCCTGTTTATTGGAGGCAATCCCTTTAGAGCGCCCTCTCTATTTTTAATGCTCCCCTATCTGGAAAAGACCACAGGTGTTCACTTTAGCTATGGAGGCATGTATGCTTTAGTAGAAGCAATGGTAAAAGTCTTCAAGGAATTAGGAGGGAAATTGGTATTAAATACTCCGGTTGAAGAAATATTGGTAAGAAACAAAGTGGCATACGCAGTAAAAGTTAAAGGGGAAGTCGAGGAAGCAGATATTGTGGTATCTAATGCCCATTTTGCTCATACATACAAAGATCTTATCCCAGAAGAGAAAAGGTCCCGCCTTAAAAACAAGGCCATAATGAAAAAGGCTTATGGCATGAGCTGTTTTCTTATCTATCTAGGTGTTAAAAAACAATATACTCAGTTAAAACACCACACTCTCATCCTTTCGGAAAGGTACAAAGAGTTAATTACAGATATCTTTGATAGAAAGATCTTGGCTGATGATTTCTCCATGTATCTGCATGCACCGACCAGAACAGATGCCTCTATGGCACCTCAGGGTTGTGACAGTCTTTATGTGCTAATTCCTACCCCCAATCTGGCTGGTAATATTAACTGGAATCAGGAAACTCCGATTTTTACAAAAAAGATCCTGGATTTCCTGCAATACAAATTTGGTCTCGATGATCTGCAACAAAACATTGAAGTACAAAGGACCTTCTCGCCTGCTGATTTTGCTAGGGAAAGAAATAACTATCTGGGCGCTGCCTGGAGCCTTGAGCCTAAATTAACACAAATAGCTAATTTCAGACCTCACAATAGAAGTGAGGAGTTCAAAAACCTTTATCTGGTTGGGGTAAGCACTCATCCGGGAGGAGGTGTTCCGGGTGTATTACTTTCTGCGGAAACAACTGAAAAGTTAATAATTAAGGATCATAAGTTATGAGCACTTACCTCATAATTGACCTATTAGTATTAGGATCACCACTTCTAATAGCTTTGATTTCTAAAAAAGGCTCTAGTGTGTTGAATTTCAAAGCATTTCTTAGAGCCTTCCTTATTGTTGGATCCTTCTTTATTGTCTGGGACATGTTATTCACATATATGGGAGTTTGGTCGTTTTCCAAACAATACACTCTTGGTATTAACATTGCCGGTCTTCCCATAGAAGAGATTCTTTTCTTTTTCGCTATACCCTTTGCATCCCTTGCCCTATTTGAATTAATTAATTCGGTTTTTAAAAACAGGGAGATTAGATTTAATAAAACAATATTGCTCGCAACATCTTTAATAATTAACTTCCTCTCCCTATATCTACTCTTCATTATTAAAATATATACCGGAACCGTACTGCTTATTCTTGGGATATTTCTCTTATGGTATTACAGATGCAATAAGGAAGGTGTGATACAAAGAAATCAACTTATTTTCTTTACATTTAGCTTCATCCCCTTTTTTATTGTGAACAGCATCCTGACCGGTTTGCCTGTAGTAAGCTATAGCGAAGCTTTCAATAGCGGTTTAAGAATAGGCACTATTCCTATAGAAGATTTCATTTATTCCTTTCTTATGCTGGCAATGTTCCTGAATGTGTATCAGGAGAAGTCAAAAAAGCACTCCTCCTAATAAATTGCCCGTTAGAAAACCTAATTAAACCTCCAATATCTACTAATTGAGTTAATAAAGGGCCGAGTGTCTTATTAAATATTGGGATCATATGTGAGTCAGAAGATCTAGTCACCCATGTAATCCCTTCTCCTGCAATTGGTTTGAGAACAGTATGGGGAAGCAAGGCAGACACAATCACTAAAGGATGATAACGATAAATTTGAAGACCCAACACATCCTCTGGGGTTAGATCCGGGACTCCATGCTTAGCTATTGAGAATTCGGTTAAAGCATTATTAGCTGGTGATACAGGATTGATAGATGAACCAAGAACCAAAACGCCATCATCAGCGCAGGCATCGGAAATTGACGTATCCAGAAGATTAGAATTTCTGACCCCAGTACCTTTATGAATTCCAGTTATCTGCCCTCTCCCGTTTAAATCATTAGCCATAACCATCATGGCTTGCAACATATCTCGGGACTGTGATTCAAAAATCCCTGGCATGGAAATTAGTATCTAAAAGCAAGTATACAATTCTCAGTTCTAGTTAGAAGCTGACCGGTTCTGTTAGCTAACACTTCGCCAGCTTTTGTTAAAGCTCCTAACAATTGTCCATAAGGCTTATCAATTACTGGATCAATATCGCCAGCCTGCATTCTTGCTTCAAGTCCCATTCTTAATTGGGGGATCACTAAATGCTGATTTGTGCTGTTTAATACTAGATGCAGTACAGATTTTCCTGGATAAATACCAGCTAATTCACGGCCTACAGCCATAACAAATGTCTGAGCTAATGGTTTTAAAAGACCTAATTCAAGTTCGGTACGAACGATGTGACCTTGAGCATCAGGCAAATTAATATCAGAAAGTGCCATACCCAAGTATTCACCATGCAATTGCCCACCACTATAGGCTTCATTTGCAGTATGCATAAATTGTTCCCAAATACCCATTTTCGTTATTAAATAACCAATTTTTCCCTATAACGGAAATACTATGGTGATGATACATTATTGAAGCTCATTTTGGCAATAAGGTACTTACTCTTCTTAATAATTGCCGGCATCTGGTATAATTACATTGCTCTTTTACAAGTAGGCAAATTCCTACTTGAAGCACATCTATTGGGGATGCTTTGGCTTCGACAGGAAATATTGCTGATAAATAGCAAGCAGGAGTTTTTAAAGGTTGCCTTCTTAAAAAACAATCTTTCTATAGGTTTGCCTATAGAAATTGACTAAGCGTCAATAAACTTCAAGGCTTCTTCAACAAAGTAGCTAGCATGTTCAGTGCACCTGCATTGAACTATGCTGTTGCCTAAGTGAAGTAAGTCGTTGCTGGCCCCCTAAAGGGGTTAAAGCAACCCTCTACTAGTATTCTCTCCAGGCGGGATCTATTAGGGGTAACTTAGCGTGGATGCGTGATCATCTTTTGAATTGCGGGATGGGATCGTATAGCTTACAGCAATTCGGCGCTATATCGTTTCTGCAGGTCTTAATGTTATAGCGCTATAAACAGATCTGCAAAGCTTGTAATACTATCTATCGGTTAGTTTCTTGGACGCGGGTTCGATTCCCGCCATCTCCACCATATATCTTCAACTTGTATCGATCTCCCTATGTTACAATTACGCTATGCTGAACGATTTTGTAGAAATTAAAATTAAATCAGGACGTGGAGGTAACGGCTCAATGGCCATGAACATGGAACATGCTGCCGGAGGTGACGGTGGCAGAGGTGGTGATATATATTTCCAGGGTGATGAGAACATCTATGATCTTTCCTGGTTCGACAATGGTCGCACCTATAAAGCAGGAAATGGAGAGCATGGTGCTAAAAAACATCAACAAGGTTTAGATGGAAAAGATCTGATACTAAAAGTACCCTTACAAACAGTAATACGACGTAACCGTCGTTTGGTAACCATAATTGATCACCACAACCAGAGAGAGATCGCTTTAAAGGGTGGCAGTGGTGGTTTTGGCAATGTCAGTATTAGTAATGCTTCAAAGGACGGTGTATATGATCAAACAGCCTTACCAAGTATTGGAAGTGAAGGGAAACTTCTCGAGGTTAATTTAACCCTTAATCTACAAGGTGATGTCATTTTCTTAGGAGTTCCCAATGCCGGTAAATCCAGTATATTGAATCTCTTAACTGATGCCAAAGTAAAAGTGGCTCCCTATGCCTTCACAACCCTGGAGCCTCAACTTGGAATGATGGAAGGAATAGTTCTTATGGACCTTCCAGGACTTATTGAAAATACTGCCGAGGGAAAAGGCCTAGGCACACGCTTTGTTAAACATGCTTTAAGTTCCAAACTTATTGCTCATTTTGTAAGTCTGACAGAACAGGACCCAATAGCCACTTATCACACAATTCGAAAGGAGATTGAAGCTATAGATCCTCGTCTAGCGCAATTACCTGAGATCTTGATATTAACCAAAAGCGATGAGGTTACTCCACAGATAATTTCTGAAGTTAAATCAAAATTTTCTAAAATCAATCTTTCCCCTATCACCGTTAGTATCATCGATGACGATGCTTTAGCTATGCTAAAGACCCTTATTAAAGAAACTTTAGCCAAACCTGATTTCTTAAAATAAAGGCTCAATTATTTTCATTATCTCCCCAATAATCTCTTTAGGGGTTTTAATCTCTGTTCCCTTCTAATACTATCGATCTGCTGAGGAGATAAATGATATTGTGAGAAAGTAGATAGATCAGCTTCCAGTTCACCGGTCATTACCTGGTGAGCAATTTGAGCACTACCTGGATCTGGATAAACATAGAGCCAAGTTCTTCTATTCAATGTTTCAGTTACCTGCTCTTCTGCAGGTATATCTAATCTAAGATCGGTCCTTAAAGCTAGAACTTGATCGACTTTAGAATGTATTGTTCTTTTAATTCTGGCCAGGACTTCATCAAAGTAGAGTTTTGGAATAGGAAGATCACTATCGGGACCATGTCTGTAGGTTCTATCTACTGCAGAATATGGAACAGATGTTAATGAGAACATAAAATCATTTAAATCATCAGGATCTAATTTAGCAACAGTTGGTGAAGCTACAATGGTACAAGTTTCAGCCCAACCGCCAAAACCGGAAGAAGCCCAAATGGGATCTCCTGGTAGAAATGCTGATCTGCCAGCCTGTTTAACTAGCAAGTCCTTCATTACTAAATCAAATTTTGAAGCAGGATATGTCTCTCCACTCTGTGGTAAAGGGGGCATATTTAAATTTTTTGTCATTGTTTTTATGACTAA
>Ga0172371_10005246_pt1 | contig 19291 bp, 16 predicted proteins | sample Lak12m_FD_114543 | JGI IMG/M metagenome (GOLD analysis project Ga0172371, IMG submission 114543) | Freshwater microbial communities from Kabuno Bay, South-Kivu, Congo - kab_022012_12m | ecosystem: Environmental > Aquatic > Freshwater > Lake | place: Democratic Republic of the Congo: South-Kivu...
GCGCCGGCGGCGCCGGCCGGGTCGAGGTCGTTCTGGTCGTAGCAGGCGACGACGCAGGCGTAACAGCCCGAGCAGCGTTCCACGTCGAGCGAGAAACCCTTGCTCACGGCCGTCCTCCTTCGTCCGGAACCCTGGTGACGCGGCAGCGCGCGCCCTTGTACGCGGGAAAGCCCGAGACGGGGTCGAGGTGGCCGGCGTCCAGCAGCAGGTTCGCGTCTGCCTCGGGGCAGTCGTGGTACAGGTACACGACTCCGGGAGGCGCCAGCTCGGTGAGGTTGGCGCGCACGCGCACGCAGCCGGTGGGCGTGGCCAGCTCGATCCGGTCGCCCTGGCCGACCCCCAGACGGCGCCCGTCGGCGGGGTTGAGGTCGACGGCCGGGTCGGGCCGCAGCCCGCGCGTCCAGCGCAGGCGGTACGTGCGTGAGTGGATGAACATCGGCAGCCGCGCCCCGGTGCTGAGCACGAAGGGGTACGCAGCGGCCAGGGCCGGCTCCGCCTCGTGCGCCGGCGGGACGTAGACCGGCAGCGCCCCGGCCCCGGTGACGGACTCGTGCGCCGCGAGCACGGTGGACGCGAGCTCCATCCTGCCGCTCGGCGTGGCGAAGCCGTGGGCCTCGTAGCCGCGCTCGCCGGGGACGAGTGGATCAGGCACCGGCATGCCGCCGGGGTGCGACGTGAGCTCGGCCATGGTCAGGCCGGCCGGCCCCAGCAGCCAGTCCATGGCTGCGTCGAAGGCGGCGGCGTGGGCGGCGGCCGCAGGCGGCCCGCCCTCCCCGCCCCACGGGTCCAGGAGCGGGTCGTCCAGCCGCAGGCGGCGGGCCAGGTCGAACACGATGTCGGTGTCGGACCTGGCCTCCCCCAGCGGCTCGACGACCGGGCGCGTCGCGACCACGTACTTCTGCGGGTAGGCGCGCACCTCGCTGCGCTCCAGCGAGCTGCACGCCGGCAGCACGATGTCGGCGTACCTCGCCGTGTCGGTCGCGAACAGGTCGACATCGCAGATGAAATCCAGCTCCCGCAGGGCCTCGAGGAACCCGGCCGAGTCGGGGAACATGCGGTGATTGAGGCCGAACGCGACCATGCCGCGCAGCGGGTACGGGTCGGCGGAGCGGATGTGGCGCGCGAGGTCCATGCTCTGGCCTTGGTCGGTGAGCGCGGCCCACACCGGGAAGCGGGCGGCGCCGACGCGCGGCGGCAGGTCGGCGAGGGGACGCGGCAGCTCGAACTCCTTCTGCCGCGTCGCGAAGCCGCCCCCGGCGACCTCCAGCCAGGTGTACGGCTGCGGGCGGTTGCCGCCGGCCACGTCCCAGTTGCCGGTGAGGCCGATGAGCGCGTACACGGCGCGCGCGCTCTGCACGCCGTTGGTGTGGTGCACGACCGAGGCGCCGCTCGAGAGGACCGCGGCCGGCTTCGTCGTCGCGTACAGCCGGGCGGCGGCGCGCAGCTGCTCTGCCGACACGCCGGTGATGCCCTCCACGGTGGCCGGGTCGAAGCCGGCCACGTACTCGCGGAACTCGATCAGGCCGTGAGCCCAGGCCTCGAGGAAGGCGGCGTCCTCGAGGCCCTCCTGCAGGATCACGTGCGCGAAGCCCAGCGCCAGGGCGCCGTCGGTGCCGGGCCGCGGCCGCAGGTGCAGCGTGGCCCGCGACGCCAGCGGCGTGAGCCGCGGGTCGACGACTATGAGCTGCATGCCGCGATCGAGCGCGTCCAGCAGCGGCTCGAGCAGCGGCGTGCCCGCGTAGAACGGGTTGGTGCCCCAGGCGAGCAGGCAGCGGGCGCTGCGCAGGTCGGGGCCGCCCATCTGCCCGTACACGAGCTGGAACGCCATGGCCGAGGCCTTGTGGCAGGCGCTCGACTCGGTGCAGAAGTTCGGCGACCCATACTGCAGGGCGAGGCGCTGCACGAACGGGCGCTGGTGCTTGGGGTAGCCGACGTAGAAGACGACCGACTCCGGCCCGGTCTCGTCCCTGAGGCGCTCGAGGTGCGCAGCCACCTCGTCGAGCGCCTCGTCCCACGAGACCGGCGCGTACTCGCCCGAGCCGCGCGGCCCGGTGCGGCGCAGCGGCTTCAGGAGCCTGTCCCGGTGGTAGACGTACTGCCGCGTCGCGGCGCCCTTCGCGCACAGCGTGCCGCGGCTGTTGGGGTTCTCGCGTGACCCCTCCACCTTGATGGCGTGGCCGTCGCGCACGTACACATCGAGGCCGCACTGGGTCATGGGGTCGCACATCGTGCAGACCGACTTGCGCACCTCGATGCCGGTGTCGGCGCCGGGGAGCTTGGCCCTGCTGCGTCGTGCGACGGTGTCCCCGAGGTACGTCACCGCGGCGCGCTCACACGTAGAAGGGCCGCACGTCGCGCAGCCAGTCGTCGCTGGGCCGCTCCAGGAGGAACGTGCTGACGAACCCCGTGCGCGGCGCGAGGAACGGGTAGGCGTCGCTGGTCGCCCACGGGGGCGGCGTGTAGGCCGGCGGCGCCTCGAGCACCGACGCCCGCCAGCCGCGCGCGTCCTCGTACCAGAGCTCGGACACACGGTGCCAGTCGCTGGAGAAGGTGGAGCGCGGGTGCAGGAACGGCGGCCTGCCGCCCTTGACGGCGAAGCGCGGCGGCAGCACCCGATAGCTGAAGAACCTGGTGAGGCCCGGCTGGCGGAGCACCTCCGGGGCGTGCACCTCCCGGTACCAGGCGTCGGCCTCGTCCACGTCGACGCCCTCCGGATACCGAAGCACGCAGAACCAGCGCAGGATGGTCCTCTCGTCGAACGAGGTCTCGCGCCCCAGGAAGTCGTCCTCGGGCGCCGCCGGCACCGTGACCATGACGACGTCGAGCGGTACGACCTCGGGCGTCCAGCCGAGCAGCCCCAGCGGAGGCTCCTCGTCTCCCGGCACGAGGTTCTCGTGCACCTTGTAGTTGAAGTAGCCGTACCGCTCGGCCCCGCCGGGCGCCGGCACAGCGCGGAAGCTCACGTAGCTCAGGGGCCGGTTCCGCAGGACCTCGGGGATGTGGTAGCGGAAGAACCAGCGCTCGGCGGCGGGCAGGTCGTCCGCGTCGGGCAGGTGGTGCAGCACGAAGGTCTTGACCACTGGCGTCTCCCGGGGGTCGCGGGCCGCACGAGGCGGCGGAGGCAGTCCGACCTTGCCGCATGCGGGCGGGGATTGCAACGGCGGCGGCGGGGATGGAGCGGCGGTGTCGAAGCGGCGAGGCCGGAGACGGGTCCTCGTCGGCCCCGGCTCCACACGCAGAAGCGCCGGTGTGATCTGGCGGTTCACACCGGCGCTTCCAAGAGGCGGCATTCCATCCGGGAAGGAGGAGGTCGGACCTTCCCGAACGGCAACCCGGCTCAGTGAGGGCACACTGTTCGTTCTGCCGGGCGAGATGACGGTGAGGGGAGACCGCCACTGCCGTTCCCTGTGTTCTGGTGACAGTCTGCTGCCCGGTTGTTAATTCTGTGCGGAGGGTTTGTGGAGGCAGGTTGCGCTCGTGTTGTGGGCATCGCCCATCCTGACAACGCCGCCGGGACGGCCGCGGGGGTCGCGTGACAACGGCGCGCCCGGGCCGGCTCCCGTGAGCCGCGGGCCCGGGCCGGCGCGCCCGAGGTGCTGATAGAGTCGGGGCCGCCCATGGCCGTCGCAGTGCACAGCGGCTCCCGCCGCACCCTGTTCTCGCTCACCACGGGACACCTGACGGCGGACCTCTGCGCCGGCGCCCTGTGGGCGCTCCTCCCCTTCCTCGTCGTGGAGCGGCACTACAGCTACGCCGCCGCCGGGATCTTCGCCCTGGTGATCAGCGCGACGCACGCCGCCGTGCAGCCGCTCGTGGGGGCGCAGGGCGACCGCTGGGAGAGCGTCCCGCTGCTCGGCGCCGGGCTGTTCGTGACCGGCATCGGCATGGCCGTGGTGGGCTTCGTCTACAGCTTCCCGCTCACCCTGCTGGCGGCGGCCCTGTGCAGCGCCGGCGTCGCCGCCTACCACCCGGAGGCGGCCCGCTGGGCGCGGCGCGCGGCGGGCGCGAAGGTCGCCTTGGACATGAGCCTCTACTCGGTGGGCGGGAGCGCCGGGTACGCGCTGGGGCCGCTCATGGTGGCCGCCGTGCTGACGCCGCTCGGCCTGCACGGCACGCTCGTGATCGCCGTGGTACCGCTGGCAGGGGCCGCCGTGGTGCTCACCGCGGTGACCCGCTTCCGCGCCAGCGACCAGCACGCCGCCTCGGCGGCCCGGCGCATGGAGAGCATGGCCTGCGAGTGGCGGCCGTTCGCCCTGTTCGTGGCGATGTTCTCCATCTCCTCCGGCATCGCCACCGGCCTGATGACGTTCGTGCCGCTGTATCTCGTGGATGCGCGTGGCGCCACACCGGCGCTGGCGAACGTCCTGACGAGCGTGCTGCTGGCCGCGGCGGCCGGCGGCACGGTGCTCGGCGGCTACGTCTCGCATCACCTGGGGCGGCGCTTCGTGTTCGTCGTGCCGCAGCTCGCGTTCGTGCCGGCCATCGCCCTGCTGCCCGTGGCGGGCGACTGGGCGACGGTGCCGCTGGTGGCGCTCGCGGGCGTGTGCTCCAGCGCCAACATGGCCGTGTCTGTGGTCTCGGCGCAGGAGTACCTGCCGTCGCGCATGGGACTGGCGACCGGCCTGACGATGGGCCTCTGCGGCGGCGCCGGCGGCCTCATCGTGGCGGCGCTGGGGCCGCTCGGCGACGCGGCCGGCCCGACGGCCGTGCTCTACGTGCTGGCCGCCCTGCCGTTCGCCGTGGCGCTGCTGGCGGCCCTGCTCCCGCGCCCCGCGGCCTGCCCGGAGGACACCCTGTGGGGGCTCCGCGCCGAAACGGGACACTGAGCGGCGGCACGGACTCGGCGGCCGCCGAGGACGCAGCGCCGGGCCGGCGCCGGGCCGCGACAAGGCGCCGGCCGCCGCGCCGTCAGACGGTCTCGCCGCCCTCAGCCACCGGGTCGCCGCCGAGATGTCGGCTGAGGAAGGTCAGCGTCTCAGCCCAGGCGTGACGCGCGGCGGCGACGTGGTAGGCCGCACGCGTGTCGTTGAAGAACGCGTGGGGGGCGCCGTCGTACAGTCGCCAGGTGAACCGCTTGCCGGCGGTCCGCATCGCGTGAGCGAAGGCCGGGACGCCGTCTGAGACGGCCGGGTCGGCGCCGCCGTAGAGGCCGAGGACGGGGCAGGCGATGCCGGGCACGTCCTCGGCCGGCGGCGCGGCGCCGTAGTAGACGACCGCGGCGTCGAGGCCGGGCTCCACGCAGGCCAGCCGCCCGGCCAGGGCACCTCCCCGGCACCAGCCGGCCACGCCGATGTGTCCGTCGCCGCGCACGTCGGCGCGAGCCGCGGCCACGGCGGCGCGCAGGATGTCGAGGTGGCCGTCGCCGGCGTGAGGGCCGAGCAGCGCCGCGAACGTCGCCTTGAGCTGAGCGCCGTCATCTCCCGGCAGCTGCGCCAGCGCCCGCTCCCGCGCCGCCGCGTCCCACCACAGATGGGGCGGCACCGTGTCGAGAAGCTCCTTGGCGCGCTGGATCCTGACGACCGCCAGCTCCGGAGGACGCATGCCGCCGAGCGAGTACAGATCGGGCGCGCACGCCAGGTACCCCGCCGCCGCAAGGCGCCCGGCGACGTCCATGATGAACCCGTCCACGCCCCAGATCTCCTGGACGAGCACGACCACGGGCAGCGGCCCAGCGGCCGCCGCCGGCCGGGCGCGGTAGACCTGGACGCTCGTCCGCCCCGCCGGGAACCGGCTCCACCCACTCTCCAGCAGCACGCTGACTCCTCTCCCGCGCGCGCCGCCGCGATGAACGCTCACGCGCTGTCACAGGCCGCGCGGCCGCGTGCAGCGGCCGGATCGCGTCACCGGCAGAACCCTATCGGGTCCGCCGCCCCAGGCGAAGCGTCTGGATGGTGCGGCGGGAGCTGCACGCCGCAGACGCCGGGCTCAGGTCTCGCGCGTGCGGGAGCCTCGGACGACGCGACACGACCGGGCAGCGCTGGGACCGCGCCCTGACCCCGGCAGAGGCCGGCGGTGTGTCGAGCCGAAGCCGTGCTCCCTTCCCGCATCGGCGGCGTGGACTCGGCCACGCGGTGGTACGGTAGTCATCGTCGAGTGGTCGGGAGGAGAGGACCGTGAGTGAGACGACGAGCGCGCCCCGCATCCGCGTCATGATCGTGGACGACCACGAGCTCGTACGCAGCGGCCTGGAGGCCATCCTGGACGTGATCGACGACGTCGAGCTGGTGGCCCAGGCAGAGTCGGGCGAGCAGGCGGTGGCTCTCTGCGACCGGCATCGGCCGGACGTGGTACTGATGGACCTCGTCATGCCCCGCATGGACGGCGCCGCAGCCACGCGGGAGATCCTCAAACGCTCCCCCACCACCAAGGTCCTCGCGCTCACCAGCTTCTCGGACCCGGCCATGATCCAGGACGTGCTGAAGGCCGGGGCCATCGGCTGCCTGCTCAAGAACGTCACCTGCGGCGAGCTCACCTTGGCCATCCGCCGGGCCTACGAGGGCTCGGCGACGCTCGCCCCCGAGGCCGCCGGCGCCCTCATCCACGTCGTGGTCACGCCCCCCAAGCCCGAGGTCGCGCTCACGCCGCGTGAGCGCGAGGTCATGAGCCTGCTGGTCAAAGGGCTGACCAACACGGAGATCGCCGAGCGGCTGGTGGTGAGCCTCTCCACGGTCAAGACGCACGTGAGCAGCATCATCGCCAAGCTCGGCGCGTCCACGCGCACTGAGGCGGCCGCCATCGCGGTGCGCGACCACCTGGTCTGACCGGCGAGGGGGCGGGCCTGAGGCCGGCTCGAGCCCCCGCGCCCGCCGACCTGACCGCTCGCGCCGGGCACGGGGTGGCGCGGCATCGGTCGACTGACCGAGGTTGGATGGGCCACCCGGACAGGTGAAAAGACCGTGCGTGCGGTCACGTCAAAGACCGTTCGCCCGTCCGATGTGCGGCGCCTCGCCCGCGCCTATGGTTGAGGCATCTCGGCGAACGCATGCCCGGTGAGGAGGCTCCACACATGGCCGACCACGATCACACGCTCGACCGCCGGCAGGTCGTGGATGCCGAGCGTCGGGGGTGGGTGGGCGGACCGCAGGCGGTGGCCTGATGGGCGCCAGGATCAGCGGCAGCCTGGTGCGCGGAGCGCCCGCCACGCAGGCGGAGCGCGTCCGCACCTACACGGCCGGACGTATGTGCGCGGTCGAGGGCTGCCAGACCGTGCTCTCCATCTACAACCCGAGCCGCTTCTGCGGCCTGCACTCGGCCCCGGACAGAGCCGGGGCCCGGCGCCGGCCGCTGCGGCCGCTGCGTCGGTGCGCGTGCGAGCACTGCGGCGCTGAGTACGAGACCACCAACCCGGTGCGCAAGTACTGCTCGGACCGCTGCCGCATGGCAGCGTTCGCGATCCGCCAGCGCAGCGCAGGAGGCGGACACCCGCAGCACTCGCCGAAAGACGAGCGGCACGAGACGCTGCTTCCGGCGGACATCCTCAGGGCGGCGGGCGTGGACGTCGACGCCGCGTGAGCCCACACCACGCACCGTCGCCCCCCTCCGGCGGCGGTGCGTGCGGGCGGCGTCGACGACAGCACCGGAGCGGCGGCTCCCAAGCGCGTGAGCCGCCGCCTCAGGGCGGGCACCTGCCGCAGATCGAGCGGAACTGCATGGTGCTCAGGTAGCGGTCGCCGCGGTCGGGCAGGATCACGACGATGGTGCCCCCGTCGATCTCCCGCGCGATATCCATGGCCACGGCCACGGCGGCGCCGCTCGACGAGCCCACGAACAGGCCCTCGCGGCGCGCCAGCAGCTTCGTCATCTCGAAGGCCGCGCCGTCGTTGACCAGCCGGCGGTCGTCCAGCTCCTCGGCCCGGAAGATACCGGGCACCATGGACTCGGTCATGTTCTTGAGGCCCTGGATGGCGTGCCCCTCAACGGGCTCCACGCCCACGACCCTGACGCCGGGCACGTGGTCCTTGAGGTACCGCCCGGTGCCCATGAGCGTGCCCGTGGTGCCCATGCCGGCGACGAAGTAGTCCACCTCGCCGGCGGTCTGTGCCACGATCTCGGGCCCGGTGCTCTCCACGTGCGCGCGGGCGTTGTCGGGGTTCTCGTACTGGTTGGGCATGTAGAACAGCTCGGGAGAGCGCTCGAGCATGCGGTGCGCCTCCCAGATGGCCCCGTCGATGCCCTCGTGCGCCGGCGTGAGCGTGACCTGCGCGCCGAGGCCCTGCAGGATCATGCTGCGCTCCGCGCTCACGCACTCCGGCATGCAGAGGTGCACGGCATAGCCTTTGGCGGCGCCGATCATGGCGATGGCGATGCCGGTGTTGCCGGAGGTCGGCTCGAGGATCGTCTTGCCGGGCGCCAGGTCGCCGCGCTCCTCGGCGTGGCCGATCATGCTGAGCGCCGGGCGGTCCTTCACGGAGCCGCCCGGGTTGGCGCCCTCCAGCTTGCAGAGGATGCGCACGCCGGGCTTGGGCGCGCTGTTCATGAGCTCGACCAGCGGCGTGTCGCCGATTGCCTCGAGCAGGTTCATCGGCGCGCTCCTTCTTGCGCAGGTGGCCGGAGCGTCAATCCTACTCGACCGCGGCGGCTCCGGGCTCGGAGACAGGCGGGACGGCGCCGGCCGCGGCCGCCACCAGCGCCACGGCTGTGCGCAGGCACTCCTGCAGCACCTCGTCCGGCGGCTCCTCCTCCAGGCCGACGCCGGCGGCCAGGAAGGGCTGCGCGCCCGCCAGCCCGAAGATGGCGGCGCCGACCACCATGGCCACGATGCGCGGGTCGACCGGCGGCGCCCCCGGGGCGCGGTTCTGCGCCATCCAGCCCGCGAGCAGCCGCAGCGGCCGCAGCGGGGCCTCGTCGAGCATGCGCTCCGGCGCGAGGCCGTCGAGCTCGGCACGCAGCATGAGCAACAGCGACGTGCGGCCTTCGGTCATGATGTAGCGGAACGCCTCGGCCATGCCGGCCAGCGAGGCGGTCGCGTCGGCCTCGGGGGTCGCCATCGCGCCGAGCGCTCTGGCCTCGCCGAGCATGATGGCCGCGACCATCTCGTCCTTGGTGCCGAAGTAGCGGTGCACCAAGGCATGGTTGATGCCAGCGGCGGCGGCGATCTGCCGCACGCTCACGCCGTCGACGCCGTGCCGCGCGAACAGGTCACGCGCCGCCGCAAGGATGGCGTTGCGCGTGACGCTCGCGTCCCCTCGAGGAGCTCCCATCGGAGCACCCCCTCTCGTCGCCAGACTGATTGTCGTCTCCCCAACTCCTAGGTTACAGTCACCGAAAGGTGACGGCAACGGAGGTGACTGATGGACCTTACGCGCAAACAGTTCCTGGCCGGCACGGGCGCCGTCGCCGGCGGCCTGGTCGCCGCGAACGCGATGGGGGTGCCCGGCTTCGGCAACCCGGCCCAGGCGGCGGCCGCGGGCGTGGGCCTGCCGCCCATCGTCCCGCCCACCGACCCCACCATCATGGAGACCGCGGCCAAGATGATGCGCAACAACTGGTACATGCCGGTGGAGCCGCTGGCCGAAGACGAGATCCGCGTCTCGATCATGGGCAGCGCCTTCGTGCCGCGCATGGCCCAGGCCGCGAACAGCGTCTTCATCGAGGTCGGCACCGGGCAGAGCTTCGTGTTCGACCTCGGCATGGGCACGCTCACCAAGTACACCGCGATGGGCGTGCCGTTCACGCGCATGGAGCATGTGTTCATCTCGCACCTGCACGCCGACCACATGACCGACCTCGTGGCGCTGTACTGCTTCGGGCCGCCGCACGGCCGCGTCACGCCGCTGAACATCTACGGGCCCAGCGGCCCCAGGCTCAACGGTGCCGTGTACACCAAGGAGGGGACGAAGGCGTTCTGCGAGAGCCTGTACGCGATGTGCGCCTGGCACCGCGAGGCCATGAGCTTCCTGTACACGGACCTCAAGCCGACAGCCGACGACCCGGACCCGGGCGGCGGCTACGACATCGCCGCGCACGAGTTCGACTACCGCGGTGAAGGGGCGGACGCGATCGCCTACCAGGACGCCGACGTCACCGTCACCCACTTCCCCGCCGCCCACGACCGCGACGGCTCGGTGAGCTACCGGCTCGACTTCAAGGGCCAGAGCGTGGTGTTCAGCGGCGACACCAAGCCCACCACCTGGATGACGAAGTACGCCCGGGGCGTGGACCTGCTCATCCACGAGATGGCGCTCACGCCCCAGACGTGGGTGGAGCACCAGGCGGGCCTGTACCCCGGCGACGAGGGGTACGCGGCCAACATGGCCGGGTCGATGGAAGTGCAGGCCAACTCGCACACGCCCGAGACCGCCTTCGGGCAGATCATGAAGAAGTGCCAGCCCAAGCTGGGCGTCATCACCCACTGCCACTTCAACCAGGACACCTTCATCCCGGCCATGGACCGGGTGCGCGCGTTCTACGACGGCCCGCTGTCGTGGGCGATCGACGGCGTGGTGTTCAACCTGAGGCCGGGCAAGGACATCAAGCAGCGCATGGCGCTCATGCCCGACTTCGCCTGGGACGTCATCGTCTCGTCGTACACCACCGACGAGGTGGAACCGCCGAAGTACAAGGGCCCGTTCGCGCAGTTCAGCGACTTCACCATGGACCACATCCCGCCGGAGTGGAAGAAGTGGCCGGCGGACAACGCGGAGTGACGGCGACATGACCGCGGCCTGACGGCCGCCGTAACGACGGCGACGGGCGGGGCGGCTTTGCGGCCGCCCCGCCCGTCGCCGTCTCAGCCCCCTGCCTCCGCGAGCTCGAACGTGGCCTCGACCGGCACGCCGCGCCGCAGCGTATCGAGCACGACGCAGTAGCGCTCGGCGCTGCGCAGCAGCCGCTCGGCGCGTTCGCCGCGCTCGTCGCCGGCGATCGTCACGCGCGTGTGCACGCGCACGGCGGTGAGGCCGACCGGGAGCTCGCGGCCCATAGCGAGCGTGCCGCGCGGGTCCCAATCGGCCTCGGCCGTGACCTCGAGCGCCTGCAGGTCGATGCCCAGGTTGGCGGCGACCATGCGCACCGTCGTCTCCTGGCATGCCGCCAGCGCGGCCAGCAGGATGTCGGCGGGACAGGGCACGTCGCCCTCCCCGCCGACCGCGGGGTGGGCGCCGGAGCGCAGCACGGCCGCCGGCGCAGACTCCGGCACGACCTCGACGTGCAGCGGGTCGGCGAGGTCGGAGGCGCCGCTGGTTACGCGCAGCGTGCGGACGGCGGCGCCGGGGTCCTTCTCGTACGCCTCGCGCAGCGGCGCCTGGCGGGCGCGAACGTCAACGCGGGCTTTCGGCATAAGTCGCCTCCTCGCTCGACGGTCTCAGGCTTCCCCGAGACGCCGGCCGGGAACCACGAGCGGCGCACGCCCGATCTGCGCTCTGCAGGCTCGACCCTCACCCTCGCGTCGAAGGAGAGACTACGCTCAGCTCGGGCACACAACCCCCGCACCGCCTGCCGCCACGCCCGTAGCCAGCACGGGAGAACCGTCACCGTCGGTCGCCCAGGTGAGCATGAGGCGTACGCGCACCGGGCGGGCCGTCGCCCGCGGCGGCGGCCCGCCCGGTCATCGCCTTGCGCGCTCTACTTGACCGTCAGCGCCGCCGAATCGATGTTCGCCTGCTGGTTGCCGGCGAGATCGGTGGCGGCCACGAACCACTTGTACGAACCCTTCGCGAACGTGGCCTTCACCTTCGCGGTCTGCATGGTGTTCATCGGCACGCTGGGCACGTTGATCGTCTTCACGGTCCTGCCGCTCTTCTTGGCCTTGATGGTGATGACCACGGCGGCGGAGGGGCTGAGGTTGGTGGGTTCGCTGATGCGGTACTTGAGCGAGGCGATCTTGTTGCGCTTCACGGTGACGGACTTGAGCGCGTCGGTCGCCGGCTTGGTGGTGTCGATGTTGACCGTGGCACTGGAGGTGCCGACCCGGTTGCACCAGTCGAGGGCCTGCACCGTGACCACCACCGGCCCCTGCGTGGTCACCGGCACCGTGTAGCCGGCGCCGTCGGTCCAGACGGGCACGGTGGGCGGCGACTGGTACTGGACCTTCTGTACGCCGGACTGGGCGTCGGCGGCGCTGAACGTGAGCGGCACCGCGGTGTTGTGCCAGCTGCTGTCGGAGCCGGCGATCGTCACCGTGGGATCGGTGGTCTCGGCGACCACCTGGAGCGGGAGCGCGCCGGCGCTCGGCGTGCCGGGCGGGATCGGCGGGTTCTTGACGCTCACGGTGAGCGTGCCGGGCATCGCGATGTCCGCCGCCACGAGCGGCGTCGTCAGCTGGGTCGCGTTCACGAAGGTCGTCGCCGTCTTCTCGCCGCCGCTCAGGAAGACGTGCGCCCCGGAGAGGAAGTTGCTGCCGTTGACCGTGAGCGTCACGTCGTTCCGCACGTACCCCGCCCACACCGACGTGGGGCTCAGGGAGCTCACCGCCGGGGCCGCCGCGCTGATGGTGAACGTGACGGGTGCGCTGGTCGTGCCGGCCGCGACGTTCATGACCGTCACCGAGGCGGTGCCGGCCGTGGTGAGCTTGGCTGCGGGGATCACCGCCGTCAGCTGCGTGGCCGAGTTGTACGTGGTCGCGACCTCCGCGCCGTTCCAGCGCACGCTGGAGCCCAGGTACAGGAAGCCGGGGGCGCGGAAGTTGTTGCCGTTCACGGTCAGGGAGAGCTCCGGCGAGCCGGCCGCCACGGATGCCGGCTCGAGCGACGAGATCGCCGGCGGCGAGATCGAGAAGACCGCCGGCAGCGTGACGCCGGCGCCGGGGATGAACAGCCACTGGTCCACATTGACGCCGTAGAGACCCTCGTAGTCGATGGTCGCCGGGAGCGCGAAGGTGACGTCGATGCGGGTCGCCGTCACTGTGTTCACCGTGCCCGTGATCGACGAGCCGCCGAGCGCCTGCGGGACGAGCTTCACCGTCGTCACGAGGAACGCGGTGGTGGCGTCGAAGGTGCCGTTCACCTGGCAGGAGACCGTCGCGCCGCCCTGGCCCGACGACGGGGAGATGCCCGTCACCGTCGGGGTCGCGGCCAACGCCGCCGGCGCCACCGCCAGGGCCGCCGCCAGGGCCAGCAACACAAGGATGACGAACTTGCTCTTCATGGACCCACCTCCTGATGCCGCTGCTACCCGGATCACGCTTGGCGCGGAGAGCGGCGCGCCGCCCTCGGCATGCGCGCTTTCGCAGACACTCTACTCCCGCAGGCAACGGGCGAGATGTGCCCGGCGGGTGCGGCGAAGATACGGGCGATCGGGGCGCCGGCCGCAACCGGCGCCCGAAGCTCAGCCGGGCGAGATGAGGCAGGACCGGCGTCGAGCTGATCTCAGGCCGGCGGACCCCCGAACGCCAGCGTCGGCGCGTCGATGATCGTCGACCCACCGTCGGCCGTGATGACGGCGCCGGTGATGATGCTCGCCTCGTCCGAGGCGAGGAAGCGGCACAGGGCGGCGATCTCGTCCGCCGTGGCCGGGCGGCCGAGCGGCACGTCCTTCGTCACCAGCGCGTAAGCCTCGTCCAGCGTGATGCCGTCGCGGTCCATCAGCGGCTGCATCTCCTCGTCGGCCATGGGCGTGCGCACCCAGCCGGGGCAGACCACGTTGACGCGCACGCCGCGCGGGCCGTAGTCGCGGGCGAGCGAACGGCCGAGGCCCACGAGCGCATGCTTGGTGGTGACGTACGGGCACACGTCGAGGCCGGCATTCAGCCCGGCGATCGACGAGATGAGCGTCATGCTGCCGCGGCGCGCGATGAGCTGCGGCAGCGCCTCACGCGCCACCACGAACGCCGTCGTGAGGTTGGCGTCGAGCGACGCCCGCCAGGTGACGTCGTCGGTGTCGAGCGCGCTGCCGTAGATGGCCGCACCGGCGGCCGCGACGGCGACGTCCAGGCCGCCCCACTCCTCCGCGATGCGGGCCACGGCGTCGCGGACCTGGCCGGCGTCCGTGGCATCGCAGGCAAGTGCGAGGCCGCCGGTCTCTGCGGCGACCTCGTCGAGCAACTCCGCGCGGCGGCCCATGACGGCGACGCGCGCGCCCTCGCGCGCGAAGCGGCGCGCGCAGGCCGCGCCGATGCCGGTGCCGCCGCCGGTGATGAGGGCGACCTTGCCAGTGAACGTCATGGGAGCACTCCTGCGGTCGGGGCCGGGCGATGGGCGAAGACGCCGCTGCACGCACGATACAGCGGCGCAGCCGCGCTGCCGAGAGCCACCGGCGGTGACGCGGGCGGGCGCGGGGTTCGCGCGGTCACAGGCGAGGAAGGATTCGCGCGGTCCGGCACGCCGCACCCGGAGGGGACACGGCGGACGAACGGCGCGTCGCGCAGGCGCCACACTCTCTCCGGGACGGGGTGGTCACGCCTTCGACTCGGGTGTCGTGTGCGGATACAGTTGTATCTGTGTACACACATCTCCCCGGAGGTGTCCCCGTGCCCGACGACCCCGCGGCGCGCATCGCCAACAACGACTTCGGAGACGCCGAGACCGTGACCACGCGCGAGCTCAGAGACCGGCTCTCGGAGCTGGTCGGACGCTGTGCCTACGGCGGCGACCGCTTCGTCGTGAAGCGACACGGCAAGCCGCTCGCGGCCATCGTGCCCATCGAGGACATGTACGTGGCGCAGTACGTCGAGGACAGGCTGGGCTCGGCGGAGTATGAGCGGGCGCTGGCCGCCGGTGAGCTTGAGAAGACGCGGCCCTGGAGCGAGATCAAGGCCGAGCTCGGTCTCTGACGGACGCGCTTGGCTTACGTCGTCGACTTCAGCGGCCAGGCCGAGCGCGAGCTCAAACGCCTCTCCCTGCCCGCGCGCGTCGCCCCGGCGCTCGCGGCTGCCGTCAGTCGCGCTCGCGCCAGGCGCGCGCCCGCTCCGCGAGCTCCGCGAGCCGGTCGGCAACCATGCGGTTGACGGTGCCCTCCGGGTACGTGCCGTCGGCGCGGGGCTCGCCGGCCGGCACACCGGTGAGCACCTCGATGCCCTCGTCGACGGTCGCGATCGGGTAGATGGCGAAGCGCCCCGCCGCCACGGCGTCCACCACGTCGTGGCGCAGCATCAGGTGCGGGACGTTGGCGCGCGGGATGAGCACGCCCTGCGTGCCCGTCAGCCCGCGCGCCGCGCACAGGTCGAAGAAGCCCTCGATCTTCTCGTTGACGCCGCCGATGGCCTGCACCTCGCCGCGCTGGTCCACCGACCCGGTGACCGCGAACGACTGGTCGATGGGCACGCGGCCGATGGCCGAGAGCAGCGCGTAGAGCTCCGTGGACGAGGCGCTGTCGCCGTCCACCCCGCCGTAGCTCTGCTCGAACGTGAGGCTCGCGCCCAGCGAGAGCGGCCGCTCCTGCGCGAACCGGCCGCGCAGGAACCCGGACAGGATGAGCACCCCCTTGGAGTGGGTCGGCCCGCTCAGCTCCACCTCGCGCTCGATGTCCACGACCTCGCCCTTGCCGAGGTGCACGCTGGCGGTGATGCGGCTGGGCTGACCGAAGCTGTAGGTGCCCATGCCGAGCACGGAGAGGCCGTTCACCTGGCCGACGCGCGCGCCGTCGGTGTCCACGTGCAGCGTGCGGCGCAGCATCATGTCGCGGACCTGCGCCTGCACGCGGTCGGCGCGGCGCTCCTGAGCCTCGATCGCCTGCTGCACGTGCTCGGCGCCGGCCAGCTCCGCACCGGCCTGCCGGGCCCAGTGGTCGGCCTCCACCAGCAGGTCCACGATGGCGGCCATCTGCGCCGTGACGCGCTCCGAGTCGCCGGCCAGGCGCGAGGCGCGGTCCACCACGCGGCACACCGCGGCACGGTCGAACGGCAGGAGCTCCTCCTTGCGCGTGATGGCGGCGATGAGGCGCGCGTAGTGGGCCGTGGTCTCGTCGTCGCGCACGAACTCGTCGTCGAAGTCGGCGGCGATCTTGAACAGCTCGTGGAACTCCGGGTCGGCCTCGGCGAGCAGGTAGTAGAGCTGGCGCTCGCCCATGAGGATCACCTTGATGTCCAGGGGGATCGGCTCGGGTTCCAGCGACACCGTGCTCGTGAGGTTGTGCATCTGCACCGGCGACTCGATGCGGACCTGGCGGAACTGCAGGGCGCGCTTGAGCCCCTCCCAGGCGTCGGGGTTGGTGAGCACCTTGCGCGCGTCGAGGATGAGGTAGCCACCGTTGGCGCGGTGCAGCACGCCGGGCTTGATGAGCGTGAAGTCGGTGAGCAGCGCGCCCATCATGGACATCTGCTCGACGCGTCCCACCAGGTTCAGGTAGGACGGGTTGCTCTCGTAGATGACCGGCGCGCCGCTCGCCCCGGTCGAGTCGACGAGCACGTTGACCTTGTAGCGGCGCAGGGCCGGCGTGCGCTTGAAGGCGTCGGGCAGGGGCGGCGTGCCGTCCCCGCCACCCTCCTCGGACTTCTCCTCCCCCGAGTCGAGGAAGTCGGCGAGGTGGTCGTCCACGCTGTGCTTGACGGTCTCGAGGTAGGCCGTGACATCCGCCAGGTCCTTGTACTTCTCGAGGAGGTCGTCGACGAGGTCGTCGGCGACCACCGAGGCGACCTCCCTGTCCAGCTCCCGCAGACGGGTACCGAACTCGCGCTTCCAGCGCGGGAGCTGCAGCAGGACCTTCTGGAGCAGCTCCTGCAGCGCCTCCATCTCGCCCTGCAGGCGCTTGCGGTCCTCCTCGGGCAGCTTGCCGAACTCGTCGGGCGAGATGACCTGGCCGTCCTTCATGGGCGCGAACGAGAGGCCGTTGGGGGTGCGGACCAGGGCGACGCTGCGCTTGTGGGCGTCGTCCTGCAGGCCGCTGAGGCGCTCCTGCTCGCGCTCCGAGAACTCCTCCTCCAGAGTGCGCCGGCGGGTGGCGTACTCCTCGCTCTCGAACGCCGCCGAGAGGCCGCTGCGCAGGTCCTCGACGAGGTGGTCCATGTCCTGTTGCAGCTGCCTGCCCATGCCGGCCGGCAGGCGCAGGGCCCGCGGACGCGACGGCTGCTCGAAGTCGTTGACGTAGCACCAGTCGGCGGGCGGCGGCTCCGCCGCCGCCCGCCGCCCGACGGAGTGCTCGATCACCGTGTACTTGCCGGTGCCGCTGGGCCCCAGGGCGAAGATGTTGTAGCCCTGCCGCTCGATGCTCACGCCCAGCTCGATGGCGGCGATGGGCCGCTCCTGGCCGATGAACTCGACGTCCTCGCCGTCCAGGTCGGCCGTCGTGGTGAAGTCCAGCTGCTCCAGCGTGCAGCGCGTGACGAGCGCTTCGGGCGGCAGGGGCTGGACGGCCACGGCGGGTCCTTTCACGGGGCCCCGCGGGCGGCGGGGCGCGATGGGCGACGGACGAGGCCATTCTACGGCAGACGCGGCGTGACCCCCGCGGGCACGGTAGCGTCGCCACGACAGCCGGCCGCCGGCCGGACCCCGCCGGAGCACGGACCCGCCCGACCATGGGCCACGCGCTGCAGGCGCTCCTCCTCGACGTGGACGGCACGCAGGCCGACACCGAACGCCATGGACATCTGCCGGCGTGCCGACGCTGGTGACGGCCAGCGCGTTCGCCGTGCACGACGACTTCAGCGGCGAGGTCGTAGACCGCGTACGCCGCGCCCACCACGAGCACGCCGCCGATGGCCGAGAGCACGGCCTGGACGGCGACCTGCGCGCCGAACACCGTCCAGGCGGGGATCGAGGCGGCGCGAAAGCGCCGCAGCACCCCGCGCTCCCGGTACGAGGCGAGGTGCGCCGGGATCATGATGAGCCCGACGGCCGCGGCGGCCGCGAACAGGTGCAGCACCTCCCACACCTTCATGCGCTCGGGCAGGTGCGACTCCTGGAGCTGGCAGCCGACACGGCCGCGGAGCTGCTCCGGGTGGGCGAGCGGGTCCACGCCGAGGACCCGCACGACCCCGCCGTCCGGCCGGCGCAGCCCCGCGAGGCACTCGACGGTCGTGGTCTTGCCGGCGCCGTTCGAGCCCAGCAGGCCGAAGATCTCGCCGCGCCGCACCTCGAAGGAGACGTCCTGCACCGCGACGGTGTCGCCGTACACCTTGTGCAGCCGGTCGACGACGACCATGGCGTGCTGCGTGCGGTCGCCGGCGGCCGGCGCTGCGCGCGGGCTCAGCCGGCGACGGTCGCGCCCGCGGTCTCGAGCACGCAGCCGAGCAGCACGTCGGCGCCGGCCGCGCAGTCCTCCCAGCTCGTGGCCTCAGCCTCCACGTGGCTGCGGCCACCGATGCTGGGCACGAAGACCATCGCCGTCGGCCCGACGGTGGCGACGTAGCTGGCGTCGTGGCCGGCCCCGCTGTGCAGCGGCATGGTGGAGTGGCCGAGCCTCGCGGCGGTGGCCGCGACAAGCTCCACGAGCGCCGGGTCGAACTCGTTGCGGTCCACGCACCAGGTGACGTCGGCCTGGAGCTCGCAGCCGTGGCGCGCGGCGACCGCGGCGAAGTCGGCGCTCATCCGCTCCCAGGCGCGGCGCGCGAGCGCGCCGTCCCACGAGCGGATGTCGACCGTGAAGCGCGTCTCGCCGGAGATCACGTTGCGCGAGTTGGGCCGGTTGTGGAGCTCACCGACGGTCGCGACCAGGTCGCCGCCGAGACGCAGGGCGGCGGCGCGCACGGCGCCGATCATCTCGGCTGCGGCCGCCAGCGAGTCGTGCCGGCCCGCCATGGGCGTCGGCCCGACCTGGTTGGCCTCGCCGCGTACGGCGACGTCGTACCAGTGCAGGCAGCCGACGCCGCGCGGCACGCCGATCGTCCGGCCCTCGCGCTCGAGCAGCGGCCCCTGCTCGATGTGCAGCTCGAAGCAGGCGCGGAAGGGCGCGGCGCGGCAGGGCAGGTCGCCGCGGTAGCCGATGCGCACGAGCTCGTCGCCCTGGCGCGCGCCCGCGGCGTCCGCGCGCGCCCAGGCCCAGTCGCGCTCCAGCACGCCGGCCCACACGCCCGAGGCGACCATGGCCGGCGCGAAGCGCGACCCCTCCTCGTTGGTCCAGTCGACCAGCACCAGCGGGCGCTCGGTCTGGACGGCGTGGTCGGCGAGCGTGCGCAGCACCTCGAGCGCGCCCATCACGCCGAGCGCGCCGTCGAAGCGCCCGCCCTGCGGCTGCGAGTCCAGGTGCGAGCCCATCATGACCGGGGGCAGGGAGTCGTCCCAGCCCTGCCACCGGCCGAAGACGTTGCCCATCTCGTCGACCGACACCGCGAGCCCCAGCTCGCCCAGCCAGGCGACGAGCAGGTCGCGCGCCCGCCTGTCCTCGTCGCTCAGGGCGAGCCGCGTGACGCCGCCGCCGGGGGTCGCGCCGATCGCGGCGATCGCCTCAAGGCTGCGCCGCAGGCGGGCGCCGTCCACGCGCA
>Ga0172371_10005247_pt1 | contig 19291 bp, 17 predicted proteins | sample Lak12m_FD_114543 | JGI IMG/M metagenome (GOLD analysis project Ga0172371, IMG submission 114543) | Freshwater microbial communities from Kabuno Bay, South-Kivu, Congo - kab_022012_12m | ecosystem: Environmental > Aquatic > Freshwater > Lake | place: Democratic Republic of the Congo: South-Kivu...
ATCTTCATGTAAATCAAATATCGACAACAGAAAATTGTACAAAGCTGAGGTACATTATGACCAGAATTGCCCTCCTTTCCGACCTGCACGGCAACCTGCCTGCCATTGAAAAGGTACTCGCCGATATAGAGACCAGGGGGGTGGATCGTATCTTCTGCCTGGGCGACCTGATCTCGGGACCCTTGTGGGCTCGTGAAACCATTGAATTTCTCATGCAGCAAGATTGGACCTTCATCCGCGGCAATCACGATCGCTGCCTGGTGACGCTTAGCCCTGAGACCCTGGCCAAATCGGACGCCCAGGCCTACCAGGTTATTGAAAAACGTCACCTGGAATGGCTGGCAGCCTTGCCGGCCACCCGAGAAATTGATAATACTTTCCTGCTTTGTCATGGTTCTCCTTCCAATGACAAGACCTATCTGCTGGAGAACATCTAGAACGGCCGCGTAAGGTTATCCTCGCCGGGCGAGATCAAATCCCGCCTGGATGGGGTCAGGCTGCCGGTCGTCTTGTGCGGACATTCGCACACGCCGCGCGTCATCTGCCTGGATGGCGGACCCACCGTTATCAACCCCGGCAGCGTGGGGCTGCCCGCCTATGACGACGATTCAATGGGTTATTTTGTGGTGGAGAATGGTTCTCCGCACGCCCGCTACGCCATCATTGAAGAAAACGGCAACGGATGGAAAGCCGAGATTATTTTAGTTCCCTACGACCATGAAAAGGCTGCCGCCAGGGCGCGCGCCATGGACCGGCCGGATTACGAAGTGGGTCTCTTGACCGGTTACATGTTCCAGCCTGATTAAGGACTTTTTGGGGTGACATTTGGTAAAATAGACCAGTTTATATATTCAGGGAGAGAGCATTGATCACCAAATCCTTTTTAATTGATGAATTTCGCGCGCTCGGCATTTGCCAGGGCGATACCATTTTTGTTCACAGCGCCTATTCCAGCCTGAGCCACACGCCTGGTGGGGTGGAAGGCGGCCCGCAGACTGTCATCGACGCCCTTTTGGAACTGCTTGGGCCTGAAGGCACTCTCATCATGCCGACTTTTAATTACGGTTTTCTCAAAGGCACTCCCTGGGATATCCGTACTACCCCTTCCCAGATGGGGGTTCTGACCGAACTGGTGCGTCAGGATAAACGCGCCTTGCGCAGTTTTCATGCCATCTACTCCGTGGCAGCCATCGGCAGGCACGCCATCGAAGCCGCAGCACATCAGTCCACGGATTGTTTCGGTGAGACCACCATTTTCACCAAGCTGCGCGAGTGGAACGCCAAGATCCTCGTGCTGGGTCTGCCCTTCAGCAAATCCTTCACCTTTTTGCATCACTGCGAACAGGCCGCTGAAGTGGATTACCGCTACCTCAAGGAATTCAAGGGGGTGGCCATCGACCAGCAAGGCCGGCCGCATGAGGTGGCCTATACCATGTTCGTACGCGACGTGGAGCGCGGCGTGGTGCTTGATTTTGAACCCATCGGCGCTATTCTGGACAAGGAAGTGTCTTCACGGCGTATGATCGGCTCTTGCGATACGCGTCTGTTGGACGCCAACAAGACGTTCGAAGTGGCTGTCAAAGCCATGAAGGAGCACCCCGGCCCCGGGTTGACCTACATTATTGAATCTCCTGAACGGGCAAAGGATTGGATCCCTCCCATGAAACCTGTTAATTCATTGAAAGACATCCTGGCCGAGATCATTCCTTTGCACCGCACCCTGGCCTCGGACGGAATGGATGAAGCCTTAAATATTATCGGCTCTTACCTCCCTGAGACAGCCAATTACACCGTCGAAACCTACAAGCCGCTCACACCGGTGTGGACCTGGTACGTGCCCGAACGTTACATCGTCCACGAAGCCTATCTTGAAACTGAAGACGGCGAAAAGGTGGTGGATTTCAAAGACAACAACCTGCATCTACTGTCGTACTCACTGCCCACAGACAAGGTCCTGACCTGGGAAGAACTGGAGCCGCACCTTTACTACAACAAAGAAAGGCCGCACACCATCCCCTGGAAGTTCAAATATTACGACCGCGACTGGGGTTTCTGCCTGCCCAAAAACCAGTTCGATAAACTGCCGCGCGACAAGAAATATCACGCGGTCATCAACGTGGAATTCAACACCGACCCGGCGCAGGGCGGTTTCAAGGTGGCCACCGCTGTCGTGCATCCCCAGGGCGGACCTTCCGCCTCGGCCGGGGAGATCTTCGTCATGGCGCACGTCTGTCATCCCAACCAGGCCAACGACGACGCCGCAGGCGTGGTCAGCGCCATTGAGGTTGCCCGCAGGCTGAGCGCCAATCCGCTTCCGGCCGGTTCGATGAGCGTACGCTTCTGGTTCGGTCCGGAGACCATCGGCACCATTTCATATCTGGCGCATCATGAAGACCTGATCCCTTCCATCAAGGGCGGCATCTTCATTGAGATGACAGGCAATGACAATACGCTGGCCTTGCAGCACACCCGCCAGCACGACTCCATCATGGACCGTGTGGGTCAATACGTATTAAAAAAACGAGGCGGCGAGTTCCGTGAGGGCACCTTCGCGGACGTGATCGCCAATGACGAGCGCGTGGTCAACGGCCCCGGCATCAATATCCCCTGCATCTCGGTGACCCGTTATCCTTATCCTGAGTATCACACCACAGACGACAACCTCTCCATCATGCACGAAGACAAGCTTGTCGAAGCGGCTGAAGTGATCGAAGAGATCATCCGCATCTACGGCAGCAATTACCTGCCCAGGCGAAAGTTCCGCGGACCGGTTTTCCTGTCAGGACACGGTCTCTTCGTGGACTGGCAGACCAACTGGGCGCTCAACCGCGCCATTGAAAAGATGATGATGCGTTTTGAGGGCAGGCAGTCTGTCTTTGAGATCGTGGACGAATTGGGCCTGGATTACTGGGACACACGCGAATACATCGAGCGCTTCAGGGCTAAAGACCTGATCGATGCGCTGCCCATGCCCGAGCTTGCCGAGAAAGCCTAGAGTATTTCCAGCTATAAATTATTTGTTTTCGGAAACCAAGATCACAGATCGATCGTTCTGATAGACCTGCTGCCACGCGCCTGACGCCAGTGCGGATTGCAGCAGTGCGCTGTCATAATTGCGGTCCAGCATCAGGGTATTCACGTTGTATTTCTCAAGGATTTCCTGCCAGCCGAAAGCCGCCCTGGAAAGCCGTTTGTTATCCAGCAATACCTGTTCATCATAGTCCTCGATGCGGTTGGTCATCCAAACCTTGCGCTCCGGAACGGCGTAACTCATGTAGATCGAAGCCACCCAGTTGCTCCACACGTTGTCGGGCAGTTCGGGGTGTCCTTGCAGCCAGGCTGCAGCCTCAACTGGAGTGGACTCGGTCACGTCCTCGGGAGCTTGCGCCCACCAGTTTTGACGGATTCCCGGCAGAAAAACCAGCGTGCCCGCCATTATCAATATCCCCAGCGCGAGGTTGAAGACGCGATTGGGCAGGATGGGTCTGCGGTCAAGCGTTTGCTGCAGCCAGGGGGAGCATAACTGCGCCAACAACAAAGCCATAATAACTGAAAACCAGATGTCATAACGGACGCTGCTGAGCGCCATCCAGCCGAAGCCGATGAACCAGACCCACCAGATTAACTTGACACGCTCTTTTGTGAAGGCGCTAACCAAAGCGACCAACAGAAAAGAGCCGAAAAAGAGGTTCATCTGCCAGCCCACGTTTACGGGCGGCTGCCACTCGCTGCTGAATTGGCTGATAACGTCATTGCCGATCATGCCAAACGTATTGGGCCAGATCCTGAGTCCGTATGGATTGAGCAGGCTGGCAGCCAGGCAGAGCAGGGTGATCCATAGAAGTGTCTTGCGCCGGCCGCCTCCGAATATCAATGCGGAGAGCAGCAGCACGTAAAGCAGCGCGAAAGAACCGTGTAAATTAACCCATAAGACTGCCGCGAGAGGGAGGGCCCAAAGAAGCCGCCCGCGTCCGTTCAGCCAGCGCACCAACAAAAGCAGGCTGAGGCCGAAGAGCGGCAAGGCGAACACCTGGGGGCGGGTGGACCAGTTATTGCTGCCCATCAGGGCCGTCACCAGCAGGATCAAGGCGAAGGCGACGGGGCCTATTTTTAGCTCTCGCAAGCTGAGCCAGACGAAGATGTAGAAAAGGACAACGCAGACGCCCATCACCAGAGCCGTAAGGGGCAGTCCGCCGGCTTCATAAATACCCAAAAAAAGCAGAGAGGCCAGCCAGTAGGAATAAACGGCAGAGCCTCCGTGGCTGGCGTAAGACATGAATTCAGTTGCAGGCAGGGCGCGTGTACGTGCGATTTCCTGGCCGATGCGCAGGTAGGTCCAATAGTCGCTGGGTTCCAGGGGCATCAGTACCACGATCAGGAAGATGACGGCCAGCACCAGGCTGAGCAGCAAAAAGCCCGCGTACGAAGAGCGAGCGCCCTTGGAATAATCTACCTGGTTCATTTGTCCATCTCGCTGTGGATGGGGTTTGTCCTGGCGAACAAAACCGCCTGTTCATCGCGGTAAATTTCCCGCCAGGCAGGCGAGGCTTCCGCGGCGTCGATCAGATCGGGTTGTTTTTCGATACTGGGCATGAGCAGGTTGATGTTATATTGGTCCAGCAGCGCCTGCCAGTCGCCGTCCGCGTTGGCGATGTGCTTGTTATCGGCAAATTGTTCCGGTGGAAAGTCCTCGAAGCGGTTGGTCATAAAAAGCTTCCGTTCCGGAAGCGCCCAGGCCAGGTAAGTGGAATAGGCAAAATCGCTCCACAAATTATCGGGCAGTTGCGGGTTTTGCTCCAGCCATGCAGTGGCATCCGTGGGAGTGGTATCGCTGTATACAGGCGGGGCTTGTTCCCACCAGGTCGACCTGATGCCGGGCAGCAGCGCAATAGGGAAGAGCAGCAGCAGGATGCCGAGCAGGCGGTTAAAGGCGCGGTTTTGAAAACGATTTTTCCCTTCCAAATGTTCGGCGAAGAATGGCGCCAGGATCAACCCCAGTACGAGCGCCTCCACGGGCAGGAACCATACTCCATAGCGCGAGGTGGAAAGCGCCATCCAGCCGAAACCGAGGAACCAGATCCAGTAAAGCAGTTTGACTCTGGGCTTGAGAAGGGCTGTCAGCACCGGAATGAGCAGCAGTAAGGCGAAAAAGATATTGGCTTGCCAGCCTTCATTGGTGGGCGGTTCCCACTCCACACTGAAGGCTCGGATGGATTGACTGTTGACCATCGAGAGCATGCTCTTCCACAACTCAATGCCGTATCGGTTGATGCAGGTGGCTGCCAGGCTGAGCAGGGTGACGATCAAAAGTTTTTTGCGGTTCCCCCCGCCGAAGAGCAGGGCCGGCCCGAGCAGGAAAAAGAGGATGATGAATGAACCGTGCAGGTTGGCCCATAACAGCGCCAGGACCGGCAGCAACCAAATCCATCTTTCATCCCGCTTCTGCCAGCGCAGCAGGATCAGCAAGGCCAGCCCAAAGAGAGGGTAGGTGAGCAATTGCGGACGGGTGGCCCAATAATTCACTCCCACCAGGCCGGTCAGCACGATCACAACCCGGAAGTCAGCGCTCCGACTTGCATTTCCCGCAGGCAGAACCATAATTCCGTGATAAAGATGCCCACACAAAGCGCCGAGAGGATACTGACCAGGGTAACGCCGCCAGCCTCGAAGGTTTCCAAAAAAATAATGGAAGGCAGCCAATAAAGATAGACTGCTGGCTGACCGAATTGTGTGTAAGTCATGAATTCGGTGGTGGGGATCTTGCCGTTGGTGATGATTTCCTGCCCGATACGCACGTAGGGCCAGAAATCGTTCGGGAAAAGCGGCAATAGCGCCGCGATGGTCAGCATGAGCATCAATACGAAAGCGAAGATCAAAAAATCCGCGTTACCGCCGCTTTTTATTTCAGGCATGGCGCTGGGTTGTTTGTCGGATTCAGCCATAGCACTAGAATACTCGATATTTCAAGGTACGGTCAAGCCAATTTACCCCTTTTTCATAGATGTTTCCAATACGGACAGGTTATAATCGGCATTATGCAAAATGAGGTTTATATCAGTGTGGACGTGGAGACCGCAGGCCCAATCCCTGCGGATTTTGCTTTACTTTCCATTGGAGCCTGTCTGGTGGAAGATCCTGAGAAAACTTTTTACATTGAATTACAGCCTGACCGTGAGAAGATGTCAGGCGAAGCCATGCGTGTTCATGGGTTGATGATTGACGACCTGAAAAAATTCGGCAAACCTGCGCGAGAAGCCATGCAGGCATTTGCCGATTGGGTTGCTCAAGTAAGCGAAGGGAACCGCCGTCCGGTGTTTGTGGCGTTAAACGCGCCTTTTGACTGGATGTTTGTGAACGACTATTTCCATCGCTATCTGGGCAAAAACCCGTTTGGTTACAGCGCGCTGGATATGAAAGCCTATTTTATGGGTCAAACAGGCGTTGACTGGAGTCAGACTTCCATGCAGCATATGTCGCGTCGTTTATTGGGAGAGCGAAACCTCACTCACAATGCGCTGGCTGACGCGCAGGACCAGGCTGAGATTTTTCGCATGATCCTGAAACATGCTCCTGAAAAGACCTCGGCGGATTAATCCCTTTTTCCCTCATTCCCTTGTTATTTGCTATACTATTGTCGAAAGAGACTTCTGTGTAGTAATTGAAGGAGAACAATATGTCCAACTCTAGTCTTGCCACAGAAAATAACCATGACCTGCAGCGGATTATGGAATCCGCCAAAAGGCTGGGCGTTGAGATCGAGGAAGAAGAAGCCCTGCAGTGGCTGGCGAGCATGGCCTCTGCCAGGGATGACGATAATATTACGGTTAGTACGCGCAGCGGAGTCTTTGGTCACAAGATCAGCATGCTTGATTTCAGTGACAAAAAATTGGATTATTTCAAAAGGATTGGCCGCATTGTTGAGTTTGAGGATGTGGAAGGCCAGGTAGAAACTGCCCTGGCTTTATCGGGTTCCTCGGCGCAGTCAAAAATCCAGTCATATCCGGGTGATTGCGATTATTTTGAAAGGGTTAACATTTTAGCCCCAACCCAAAAAGAAGCCTGCAAAGTTCTTTCCAGGATCATGAAGGAAAAAGCGCTTTCAAGCCTGTCTGGTCCGAATTTTCAATTGATCGAAGTAAAATATGGTTCATACCCGACCGATATGGTGATCGGGAGTCAAAGATATAAAGCGGGCACGCCCATCGCCTGGCGGCCTGACCAGATCAAGGCAGGCAAGATTGAAGGATTCACTCCGGAAGGTGACGCAGTTACTGTTGCCTGGGAGCAGGTGGGCTGCGATCCGGGCTGGTGCAAGCTGGATTGGGTGGTGGCAGATCCGATCCATAAGACGCTGGCAAACGCCAGTAACATGCTGGATGTGACCTGGGAGGCGCCGGACGGCACCATTACCCCCCTTGATGGATATCTCGATCCGTATTTTCAGGAAGTCTATCTTGAAGCCGCCTCCGTGCCCATATTTTCCAAGCTGGCGCAGCACGTCTCGGCCAATGCGCTGGATGAATACGTGGTCAGCCTTGAGCGCGAAGTCAAGAAATATCTTACCAAGGATATCAATTACGGCAAAGTAGCCAAAAGGATGTATAACATTTTCCGGTTAACGGGCAGATATGAAGAAGCCAGCTTCCTGCGTGAGCTGTTTGATGAACCAGCTACCATGCTTTATCAGGTATGGTCACTCATCCGCACTGTGGATGATGCCAGCACACCGAGCACCTCCATTACGCGTGATCAACTCATTCAGGCTACGGATAGCCTGATCCTTGAGGTTGTAAAGGTACTGGAAGGGGAAGAGGAAATCGAGATCGTCAGCCATTTGCTGAAATTGCGTGACGCTCTGGCAAATCCCATCGGAAAAACCATTTTGACCAATGAGGCGGAGGTTGCCCGCAGCATGGTCATCAACCTTGTGAATAATTTCTTCTATGACAGACTAACGGCATTGCCCAGTATAAAACAATATATGGACGATTTCCAACACTCATAAATCGTGAAAACAGGAATGAAGGAAATGCAATTGGAACGGAGGAAGCGCTTGATGGATTTGGTATTGCTGGGGATTTTTACTGCCCTGGTAACCGGTATCGCGATTGGAGTGCAGTCCACTCTAAGCGGTCGCATCGGTGCCCTGATCGGCAGTTTTCAGACAGGGGTACTGATGAACGCGATCGGCGGCATGATCGCCGCGTTGATTTTCATTGTATTGTTAATTGCCAAAGGGAAGGGTTTTTGGCAGTTGCCGGCTACTTCGCTGGTCATGTTGGTGATCGCAGGGGCGCTCGGTATTTTGATCATCACCGGTGTTTCCTTTTCCATGCAAAAAGCAGGGGTCGCGGTGGGGCTGGCTACCATCATCCTCGGACAAATGGTCGTCTCGCTTATCGCTGATGCAAAAGGGTGGGGCGGCGGTGAACCGATTCCCGTCACTCTTCCAAGAGTTATGGGACTATTGGTCATTGCGGTTGGCGTCTATTTATTGCTGCCTAAAAGAGGTTAGCCAGGGAGATCAACGAAAGAGGAGAACATGACTGAGGCAACACCGCAGGGGTACGCAGTGGAACTTTATTTTGATGCGCAGACTGAAAAAGACATCCTTGATTTTCGGGAATCGATCTATCAGTCAGGTGTTACCCCCGTGTTGGGAAAATTAAATGACCGTCCTCATATCAGCCTGGCTGTATTCGGGCAACATGACCCCAAAATGTTGGTGGACCTCTCGGCAGAATTTTCCCCACAGAAGTCGCATATTCCGATCCGTTTGGAGGCTGTAGGCGCGTTCCCGACAGACTCGAATGTGGTTTTTTTGTTGCCGGCGCCTTCGTTCGAATTGTTGCAGATTCATCGGGATTTTCACAAGATCCTGGAAAAGGAGAAAGTCCATTCGTCAAATTATTATCTTCCTGATCGGTGGGTGCCTCATTGCACCATTGAGTCAGGATTGTCTGATGATCAATTCGATCTTGCAGTCACGTTATGTAAAAGGCATTTCACTCCGATTGGCGGTTGTCTCACCGCTGTGGGGGTGATCGCTTTTCGGCCGCTCGATTATTTGGCCGAGTTTCCTTTAGTTTAACAGGATTAAGAATGAATTCAACACCTTATCAACCCGATCCAGACAAAGTGTCTGAAGCAGTCGCGCATTCCAAGAATCGTGCGGAGGAATACCTTAAAGACCCTGAAAAATCAAAACGCCTTTTGGATGAGGCGATGAAGAAAGCCAGGAGCAAAGAGAAACCCAGCGGTCCTGTCGCAGAACTGTGGGAAAACTTAAAATCGATCTTCCGCCTGCTGCAGGCATATTTCAGCAAGCAGTATACTGATATCCCCTGGGGATCGATCGTATTGATCGTTGGAGCTGTGATCTATTTTGTCTCACCAATCGATCTGATGCCGGATTGGTTTCCCTTGTCGGGTTTTATTGATGATGCAGCTGTTTTGATGTTCGTACTGCGACAGGTCAATTCCGACTTAAATCGCTTCCACGAATGGGAAAGGGAAAGAGAAACCGGTAGTTCAGAGAAAGTAATTGACCTGGAGCTCAATAAAGAACAGGAATAAGTCAGCCGTCGGATTTATAATCAGGCTGGAATCATTCATCGAACGAGGAGTTTTTTTTATGAATAAAAGAGTTGTATTCTTGTTCGCTATATCCATGATTTTAATGATGATGCTTTCAGCCTGCGGAAGCAGTAAAGAGGTTTCCGCAGTGAAGGATACAGGGGAGACTTTCATGGCGGCCATGCGTGACAGTGATGCGATCACGTCCTGGAATATGTTGACCGAGGATGTGCAGGCAGAAGTCGGCGACATTGCCAAATGGCAGCAGTTCATCCTTCCCCGCAATTTCTCTGAATGGAAGTTCCTCAGCACTAGTGTTGAAAAAACGGCGGCCCAAATTGACGGTGAAGCGGTCCTCTCGTCGAATACTTACAACATCGTGTTGGTCTTTAAAAAAATTGATGACTACTGGAAAATCGCAGGCGTTAACATCTATTTCAAGCCGCAATAGAGTTTTTGGTCTTAGTAAAAGATGGTCGGGGAATGAATAATAAGAACATAAAGATTGCACTGCAATGGACGCGAGGGATCCTGTTTTTCTTTGGGTTGCCTGTATTATTGTTTTTACTTGCCGGCACGTTCAAGTGGTGGCAGGGATGGGTTTATGTGGGGATTTCATATTTTTCGTCCATCCTCAGTCGGGTTTTATTGACAAAAAAACATCCTGATCTGGTGAAGGAACGAGCAGCGTATGCCGAGAAAGAGGATACCAAACCCTGGGATAAAGTCTTGATGCCGTTGGCTGCCCTGGTCATGCCCGCGCTTTATTTCATCACAGGCGGATTGGATAAACGTTTTGGATGGAGCACGCCGGTTCCATTGTGGCTGTATTTGACCGCTCTTTTACTCACTATTGCAGGGTATGCTTTCAGTATTTGGGCCATTCTGGAAAATCGCTTTTTTTCTGCAGTGGTTCGCATACAGACCGACCGCGGCCAAACCGTGGTGGACAGCGGACCCTACCGCTTTGTCAGGCACCCGGGGTATGCCTCGGGCATCCTGGTCGCATTAATGTTTCCAATTCTAATTGGATCCTGGTGGGCATACGTGCCGGTGCTCATCATGGCAGTACTGGTTGTGATTCGCACTGCATTGGAAGATAAGACCCTTCAGGCCGAATTACCCGGGTATGTGGAATTTACCCAAAGAACGGTCTATCGCCTGCTTCCCGGTGTGTGGTGATTTATAGCTTAAGGGGTGGGTTCTGAACCCGCCCGATCGATATTCAAGGAACCGAATATGGGGAAAAATAATTCTCTGGAAATACTGCTAAAAGAGATCCGGTGTGAAGAAGACCCGCAGCACCGTCTTCAGGCTGCAAATTGCTTAATGGAAGAGAAAACCTTTTTGGATAAGGTCTCCTATTTGTGCTGCATGGTACTCTACGACCCGGACCCAGAGGTTCGAGCCCAGGTAAGAACGCTTTTGTTTGATCGTTATGGCAAAGAGCTGGACTCCATCCTTCGGGAGGAAGCTTCGATCGGGGAACCGGTTGAGGTCCCCTGGATGCTGCCCTGTCATGCCAGGGGTCATCATGTGCCGGACCAAGATGTACAGGACTTGATAATCAAGCACGATTATGCAAGTCTGCAGGCTGTTTTGCGTGACCCGATGGATTCTGAACGAAGAATTCAGGCTGCCAGGGCGCTGGCCAAGGACCGCTCGGAAGGCAGCCTCGAACTGCTGGCTCAGTCCGTACTCTTCGACCCTGATGAAGACGTCCAGCAGCAGTCTTATCAATCCCTGTATAAAGCCGCCGGTGACGAAAAGGCGGAACAATTGCTGAATTACTTTGGTGCGCGTTATTTGGACGCAGACGAGGAATGGCTGCTCATTCCTGATGAAGAAGGCTTATCTCAAGCTGATGCTCAGGAAGACTCGCTTTTCGGTATCCAGAAGGATTATCATTTACGCGGACTGTTGAACATGTACGCTGCAGCAAAATGCCCCTCGGAAAGCATTAAGATCCTCACCTCTTTGTGCCGCATCAAGGACATTAAAGTGAATGAAGTGCTTGCCAGGGTGGCTTTGTTCGATGAACACCAGCAGGTAAAAGATTTTGCTCATGCCGAACTGGAGAGCCGTTTTGGCGAAGGGCTGGAAGAATATCTGGCATTCGTTACAGAACATTCCTCTTCTGTGAATCCCGAGGATGAGGAGGATGATTACGAAGAAGACCTTGAGCAGGATCGGGTTTCCGATTTCAGCGCCCGATTGAATGAGCAGCCTTCCGTGATCCAGGAGGGGAACAATTCACTGCTGCTGGCTGTGATAAGCGGGTTTGTGATTGTTGCCATAATACTTTATTTCATCCTCAGATAAGAAGGAATCCGGAATTTAATATCTGCTCTGAAGATATTGATAACATAAAGTTGAAATATCAGCAGGTCATGGATTCGTGATCGAGGTCGCACAGCGGAATCCGAGGTAAAAACGCATTACAGGCAGATCGGGGTTGTCCCCCCCTCGAGCGGCAGAACGGATGGTGAAGTCGACTGAATCTCCCCATCCGCTACCACGTATGGCGCGGTATTCTCCTGACGACGGGCCCTGCGGATTTTCTACTGGAGAAGTTTTGTAATATTCACTATCGTACCAGTCTGCCGTCCATTCCTGTACGTTACCCGCCATATCCAGGGCTCCATAAGGGCTGGCGCCGGCAATATATAACCCGACTTCACTTGTATCATCCTGATCGTTGCCAAAATCCAGCAATCCGGAATTTGGAGGTTCATTTCCCCAAGGGTAAATCCGTCCGTCTGTGCCGCGTGCGGCTTTTTCCCATTCGGCTTCAGTCGGTAATCTTCGCCCAGCCCATTCGCAGTATGCGCTGGCCATGCTCCAGTCCACGTAAACTACCGGGTAATTGTCATAGGTGCTGTTTCCGAAATAGCTGTCGCGAGTATATGATTCATTCGACACAAGCGGCTTACAACCGCCCGACTCCATGCACATCTGGTACTTTTTATTGGTCACCTCCGTTTGATCGATCCAGAAGGAATCCAAATATACATTATGGGCGGGTTGTTCATTTTCAAAAAATTCACGCTTGCACGGCATGGTCATAGTGTCGTGACATTCGTTATATATTTCATCTATCTCTTTATCTGTACTGCCCATTCTGAACTCACCTGCCGGAACATAGACTTCCAGCATGCCGTCTTTTGCCGAGATCTGCGTGGCCAGAGGTTGAATAGTCGGTACTGAAGTTGGGTTTTTCGCTTCGGTGGGGGTTGGAGACGCGATCCATGGTAATTGACAGGCCATGAGCAAGACTAACAGAGACAGACAAATTTGAAATGATCTTTTTCGAATAATATTCATTTGATCTTCTCCATTCCCAGCATATCTGATTCAAAGTCAGAACCAAACAATGATAAAAATAGATGTTTTCAATCATTCGAGCGGTGATCAATTTTAATTATAGGTCAGATCGGTATCCTAAAAACCCAAATCTTTATTCAAGAAAACCATCCCAGAAAGTAGAAAGTCCTTTTTTTGGTTATTCGATACGATTGTCGAAATCCGTCATTTCCAAAGACGAAGAGCGGTACTAATTAAATAAAGAAGGGTCACGGCTCGCCGTGACCCTTGAACTTCTAGTATAAATCTGCCGCGTCGAACTGGCTGTTGTAGATATCGGCGTAGAAGCCTTTCTTCGCCAGCAGTTCCTCGTGCTTGCCCTGTTCCACGATGTCGCCGTTGTTCATCACCAGGATGAGATCGGCGTTACGGATGGTCGAGAGGCGGTGCGCGATGATGAAGCTGGTGCGGTCCTTCATCAGGTTGTCCATGGCTTTTTGGATCAGCACCTCTGTACGGGTATCCACAGAACTGGTGGCTTCGTCGAGGATCAGGATACGCGGTTTGGATAGGATCGCCCTCGCGATGGTCAGAAGCTGTTTCTGGCCTTGCGAAATATTGGAGGTCTCCTCATCCAGCACCATGTCATATCCTTCGGGCAGGGTGCGGATGAAGTGATCCACGTAAGCAGTCTTGGCGGCCGCGATCACATCTTCGTCGCTTGCTTCCAAATGTCCGTAACGGATGTTTTCCAAGATGGAGCCGTTGTACAACCAGGCATCCTGCAGCACCATGCCGAATTTATTTCGCAAGTCGTTACGTTCGAATTCGCGGATGTCGTGGCCGTCCACCAGGATGGCGCCACTGTTGACATCATAGAAGCGCATGAGCAGCTTGACCATGGTGGTCTTGCCAGCTCCGGTTGGGCCGACAATAGCTACCTTTTGGCCGGGCTGGATATCCGCACAGAAGTCATTGATAATGATCTTGTCAGGGCTATAACCGAAGTGCACGTCCTTGAATTCCACATGACCTTTCACGGAATCCAATTTAACGGGATTTGTGACGTCCTCGGTTTCTTCATCTTCAGCCAGAAACTCAAATACTCTTTCTGCCGAGGCTGCAGTCTGTTGTAAGATATTGGAAATGTTAGCCACTTGTGTGATCGGCTGAGTGAATGATCTTACATATTGAATAAATGCCTGGATGTCACCCACCGTGATGGCATTCCTGAAGGCCAGGTAACCGCCCAAAATGGCAATGGCTACATACCCCAGGTTACTGATGAAGTTCATGATCGGCATCATCAAGCCCGACAGGAATTGGGATTTCCAGGCTGATGAATAAAGCGTGTTGTTGAATTGGTCGAACTTTTCAATGCTTTTTTGTTCGCCGTTAAAGGCTTTCATCACAATGTGGCCGCCGAACATTTCTTCGATGTGTCCGTTTACATGACCGAGATAGTCTTGCTGCTGTCTGAAGAATTTTTGCGATTGTTTCACCACGACGCTGATGAATAGTGCCGATAAGGGCAAAATTACCAAAGCCACCAGTGTCATCGTCAGACTGATCGAGATCATCATCACCAAAATGCCGATGATGGTAGTAACCGACGTAATGATCTGAGACATGCTCTGATTCAATGTCTGGCTGATCGTATCCACATCGTTGGTGACGCGTGACAGGATCTCACCCTGGTTGGTGCCGTCAAAATATCGCAGAGGCATGCGGTTGATCTTGTCTGCAATATCCTTTCGGAACTGGTAGGTGATTTTCAAGGCCACGCTGGTCATGATCCAGCCCTGGATATAGCTGAAACCTGCTGATACCAGGTATAAAGCGACCATGATCATTACAATATTGCCGATGTAATTGAAATCAATACCTGTGCCAGAGCCCCCAATTTGGGCAACGATCCCTTCAAACAATTTTGTGGTTGCCTTCCCCAGAATTTTTGGGCCGGCGATCATAAAGATGGTTGACGCAACCGCAAACACCATCACAATAATGATCGAGACTTTAAAGGGAGCAAGATAGTGAAGCAGTTTCTTCATGGTGCCTTTGAAGTTGCGGGCTTTCTCACCTCCGCGCATCATGGCGCCCCCCGGTCCTCCACCCATGGGTCCCCTTCCCATTGGGCCTCTTGCCGGTGTTGTGCTGCTTGGTCTGTTTTGAGAACCGCTGTTATGCATCATCATGCCAATTCCTCCTTGCTCAATTGTGAGGCGGCAATTTCGCGATAAGTTTCACAAGTTTTCATTAATTCCTGGTGCTTTCCGATCCCAACGATCTCGCCTTCGTCCAGGACGATGATCTGCTCTGCGGTTTTAACCGTAGAAATACGTTGGGTAACAATGATCACTGTGCTATGCCCCGTTTCTTTTTTAAGAGCCTTTCGTAAAGCGGCGTCCGTTTTAAAGTCCAACGCTGACAGGCAGTCGTCGAAGATATAGACAGGCGGTTTCTTGACCAGCGCGCGCGCAATGGCGAGGCGTTGTTTCTGCCCGCCTGAGACGTTCGTTCCGCCCTGTGAAATTTCTGTCTGCATTCCGTCTTCCTTTGCGTTCACGAACTCGGCAGCCTGCGCAATCTCAATTGATTTCTGCAGGTCTTTTTCTTCCGCGTTTTCATCTGCATAGCGCAGATTGCTTTCAATGGTGCCTGAGAACAACATGCCTTTTTGAGGCACATATCCGATCTTGTCTCTCAGATCCGTTTGCTTGGCCTCGCGTATGTCGACGCCGTCCATCAGGATGGAACCTTCAGTAACGTCAAAGAATCGCGGGATCAAATTGACTACGGTTGATTTTCCTGAACCGGTCGATCCAATGATGGCTGTGGTCTCGCCTGGTTTTGCGGCGAAACTGAGGTTATGCAGCACATTCGCTTCAGCATTGGGGTAGCGGAAGGAAACATTGCGGAATTCAACCAGCCCGTTTGTTTTTGGATCAAACTGCTTGGGCTCTTTCGGGTCGGTAATGCTGGGTGCAACCGCCAGAACGTCTGCAACACGTCCTGCAGAAACAGACGCTCTCGGGAGGATTATGAACATGATTGACAGCATCAAGAAGGAGAACACGACTTGAATGGCGTACTGCATAAAAGCCATCATGTCTCCGACTTGCAAGGATGAATTGGCAACTTGATGAGCGCCGATCCAGATGATGACCACAGAGAGGCCATTCATCAACAGCATCATGAACGGCATCATGATCACCATAATGCGGCTGACAAACAACATGTTTTGGGTTACATCCTTATTGGCGTTGTCAAAACGCTTGGCTTCAAAAGCCTGCGTATTGAACGCGCGGATCACCATCATACCGGACAGGCTCTCGCGGGTGACCAGGTTGAGCCGGTCGATCAAACTCTGAATCCGTTTAAATTTAGGAAGTGAGATGGTGAATATCGTAACGATCATGGTCAATAAAATGCCAACTGCCAGGGCGATGATCCATGTCATGGAAGGGCTTTTGTTGACAGCGTGGATCACTGCGCCGATCCCAATAATGGGGGCGTAGAACACCATTCTGATGATCATGACGATGACCATCTGGATCTGGGTGATGTCATTGGTGGAGCGTGTGATCAACGAAGCTGTAGAGAACTTTTCGAACTCTGCTTTTGAAAAACTTTCGACCTTGGCAAAAACAGCCTGGCGAACATCTCTGGCCACGCCTGCCGCCGTACGCGCCGAAAGGTAACTTACCGTGATCGTGCAGGTAACTGAAACCAATGTCAAGAGCAGCATCAACCCGCCGATGCGTAATAGATAGTTTGTCTGAAGCTGTGCCACGTTCATTCCCAAAGCCTGGTATTCGGCTTTGATCGGCGCTGCGGCGGATTGAACGAGCATACTGTCACTCATGGTCGCAAACTTGGCGTTTATGGCATCAGTCATTTTTGCTAATTGGGCTGCCGGTAATTTTGGCAGCATGGCAAACAGATCTGTCCCTGCCGGGAGCTTGGAAAGGTCAAAACCGCCTGTGCTTAATTGAGCGGCTTTGGAGGGATCCTTCATAGCCGCTTCAAGCATGGATACCACCAGAATGGATTTTCCGGTAATGGGATTGAGTTTGGCAATTTCCGCTGAGTCAATCTCGTTCAACACGTAAACTGCTTCGTTTGCCAGGGCGGGATATTTTACAAGGTAGGTGTCATAATTTGCGGACCCTTTCTCGACCAGCGTATAGTCTGAAAGGACCAAGTTTTTTTCGTCCGCGGTCATGAATAGCACCAGCTTGTCCATTTCACTGGCGCGGATGGCCTGGGGTACGGCGTTTTCAACTCCGCTCTGCTGGATGCCGACATTTACAATGTCTGACATGTAGTTGGGCAGAGCCAGATCGGCCATGGCTTGCCCAAATAACAATCCAATGGCGATCAGGATCAAAAGGATATAGGGTTTAAAAAACCTGATCAACTTTAACATTTAAATGATTACTCCTCTCATTTTTCACTCTATTGCAAACTGGTCATCTTCTGGATCTTTGGGCGAGGATCTTAACTCAAGACCGGCAGTATCCCTGATCGATTTCCGTAGCTTATCCAATAAATGGATCAATTGTTTCTTCTCGTCAGGAGTTAATCCAGAGGCCAACTCATTCATCATCTGTAAACGTTTGGGGCCAATCGTTTTAACCAATTCTTTACCGGCTGGTGTGATGCGGATCACATATCCGCGTTTATCCTCGGCGTCAGGGTGACGCTCTACCAGGTTGTTTTCCTCCAAACCTCGCAGCAGAGAACTGATCGTATTCTTTTTTACATGTTGAAAATGACTCAATTGCGTCGGGTTAATGCCCTGTTTCGTTCCACTATCTTCGCTAACCATCAAGCGCAATAAAATGCCCATTCGCGGACCAGAAAGTTCACCGTTGCTTGCTTTTTGAGTTATTGCCGCACTGTAATAATTGGCTAGAATCCGAATCAGGGAACTTATTTCCAAACCTTGGATATCGTCATCTTTCAGGAATTTCGATAAGTGTTCCACCAGATGTTTGTGCATCTCTTCGTAGTGATCTTCTTTATTCTGGATATAATTCATAAATTGTTTTCCTTTATTTTTAGTTCGACGTGGAACTATAATACCGTGAAAGGATGTTGTCAAGAAGAATTAAGAAACTCTTATGCAACGTTAATAAAGAACTCCCTCACCGGCTTTGTCGTGAGGGAGTTTGGGTTTTATGATCGTTTGATTTTGCTTTATCGCCAGTAGCTTGGGTCGATGGAAAGGAAGCGTATCGTCGGAAAAGTACTGATCGGAGAAAGGATGTACCCTTTAATGTAAGGTTTCACTACTTGATAGGATGTGGAATGATAGAGGAACAGAGCGGGGGCATCTTCAACAATGACTTTTTCAGCTTGTTGATACAGTTCAATGCGTTTCTCTGTATCCGTTTCAACGCGAGCCGCTTCCAATAGGCTGTCCAGTTGAGGATTGCTGTAATGGCCTTTGTTCATGGCGGCGCCTGTGTGAAACAGAACATCAGCAAAATTCTCCGGATCAGGATAGTCTGCACACCAGCCGCTGCTGGTCAATTGACCGTATTCCTCAATGGCTTCAGGATCGAGGTATTTTTCAGGGTCGATATTTACGATCGAAATGGTTATACCCAGATTTTTCTGCCACATATCACTCATGGCTGCCGCCAATGAGTTGGAATAACTGCCGTATCCGCTGGAAGTGAATACGATCTCCGGCATGGCTTCAACTGACCCGTAGCTTGATTCTTTGATCAACTGGCGGGCGGCCTCCGGGTCGTAATCGTACCCTTGCAGGTCGAGGTTGTATCCCGGCAGGGCGGGTGGATACAATCCTTTGGCAGGTACATCGGTATTTTGCAGCACAACGTCAAGATATTTGTTCTTATCGAATGCCATGCTGAATGCCTGTCTTACTTTGACGTCGTCAAAGGGCGGTTTGTCCACATCGAACTGGATATAAGTGGTGCACATCGATACGCCGCTTACCAATTCCTTGTTCAGGGGTTCAGATGGGTCGCTGACCCTTTCCACGTTGTAATCGTAGACGTTGGCAATATCCACGGCGCCTTCTTCATAAAGTCTGAAGTCATCCCCCGTATACAGAGTAAAGATCACGGTTGGGATGGCGGGTTTGTCTCCATAGTAATCCTCAAAGCGCTGATAGACCTTGCGCTCCATGCTTGTCCAGCTTTCGAGTCGGTACGGACCGGTGCCATTCGGGGTTCTATACCAATCCGAGCCGGTTTCCACGTTATTCTTATCCAATACGTTGGCGGTTGGATAGATAAGTTTATAAAGGAAATACGGCTTGGGCGCGTTGATGGTGACCTGAAGCGTATGGTCATCAATGATCTTCAACCCCGAAATGCTCTTGGCTTTTCCCTCGTTCATCTCTTTTACCCCGACAATATCGCCCAGGTAGGTG
>Ga0172371_10005248_pt1 | contig 19290 bp, 16 predicted proteins | sample Lak12m_FD_114543 | JGI IMG/M metagenome (GOLD analysis project Ga0172371, IMG submission 114543) | Freshwater microbial communities from Kabuno Bay, South-Kivu, Congo - kab_022012_12m | ecosystem: Environmental > Aquatic > Freshwater > Lake | place: Democratic Republic of the Congo: South-Kivu...
CGGATTTACATGAGTCTCTATTTCTCGGGCAATAAATTCATTCAGTTGGGTTTTTGTCTTGCCCTTTACCTTATCGCTTTCTGCAACAATTAATGCACCAACACACTTTTTGCTATCTCCAAAAACAAAAGCCTGTGAAATAGCCGGAATTAATTGTAACTTTTCTTCGACTGCAGCCGGCGAAACCTTTTTGCCGGTAGAAAGTGCAATAATTTCCTTCCCGCGAGCTTTGAAATTGATGAACCCCGCCGCATCAATCTCAACCAAATCACCGGTTTTAAACCAACCATCAGCAGTGAATGCTTCTTTGGTTTTTTCGAGATTTTTATAGTAACCCTTAAAGACGCTATCTCCACGAACTAATAGTTCCCCATTTGAGGTAGTTTTAGTTTTTAAATTCGGTATCGCCCGCCCCACGGTTCCATATTTGCGATGCTCAAGTGTATTTGTGGAAATAATTGGGGAGGTTTCGGTCAGTCCATAGCCTTCGAGTACCGGAATATTGAGGGCATCGAAAAATTCTCCAATTTCACGAGCTAAACTTGCCGCCCCTGAAACAAAAAATCGAACTTCTCCGCCAAAGGCTTCTTTAACCTTTTTAAAAACAACTTTATCAGCCAATTTATATGCCAGTGTGCTTTTAGGCATCTTGGTTCCAATCCTAAATGCGATTTTAAAAATATATTTTTTTACTAATGATTTTTCAGCTTTATCACGAACTGCTTGATAAACTTTTTCAAAAAGTCGTGGGACGGCAATAATAACAGTGGGACGTTCCGCTTGAGCAATTTCGGAAAGCTTTCCCGGGTCTTCGACATAAGAAACACAGGCTCCTCGAACCATAGGGATATAATAGCCAACTGTTCGTTCAAAAACATGAGAAAGTGGCAGAATGGAAAGGAATTTATCGGTTTCGGTGATTTCAACCCAAGCAAGGACTCCTTCGATATTAGCCATAATATTGCGATTTGTAAGCTCAACGCCCTTAAACCTTCCGGTAGTTCCCGAGGTATAGATAATCGTTATTACTCTTTCCGGATTGTGTCGGATTGGATCTATATCACGAGTATATTTATCGCGGAAAACTTTGTTTTTAAATGAGAAAATACGACCGGAAGAGGTCAGTGGTTCGGTTGGTGGCAAATCGGTTTCAAAATAACCGATTGGGACAACCCCTTCAGAAATATCACCGATCGATAGTATTTTGTCGAGCATCTCGCGGCCTGAAACAAAAATTACCGCCGGTTCGACCTCTTCGATTATCATTTCTATCTGAGAAGGTGCCAAGACTGAATGGATTGGTACCAAAACTGTCCCAAGTATCATTGAAGCCAAATCAACGATTACCCATTCAGGACGGTTTTCCGAAATAACCACTAATCTGTCACCTTCAGTAACTGAAAGTTCTTTTAAATAAATTGCCAGTTTTTGAGCATATTTATAAAGCTCTTCATAAGTTAACGATTCAAAATGGTGGTTAGCTCGAAACAGGAGTGCCTCGTTTTTAGGATAGCGAGCTACCACATCTAAAATAGAATCGATTACCGTATCTTTCATCTTAGCTTAAGTATAGCAAATTTTTTAGATTTTTATACCAAAAAAGTTGGCCGCAGCGGAAAATATTTTTCTTTTTTCTTTCTCATTTAGCATTGCATGGTAAAAGTTATCAATCCACATAATTTCTTTTCTTTCTGATTTAATTTTTTTGTAAATTTTAGCGGCCGAATCGTGGGTAATTAGGTTACTATCTTTCGATTGGATAATGAGTACATCACAGTCTACTTTGGAAAGAAACCGTTGACGATGTTCCAAAAAATCGATTACTTGAGCAATATTCACGATCGGCATTTTATCGAGCACCCCTTGACGGAATATTTTATCTTTTTGGGGATGGTTAATTTTGCGCAAAAATTTTTTATTCCAATAAGGCCAATCAAGAGCCATAAAAATAGGAATACCCATTTTTATCAATTGTTGTCTTTTAATGGCCATTGGGGTTTCGATGGTGACAATTCCCTTAATAATTCCGGGGTTTTTGGCAGCAACTTTCAATGCTAAGTTGCCTCCAAACGACATCCCAACTACATAAACATCTTTGACTTCACGAGCTAATTCTAAAATTCCCCGCTCGACTTCGATATACCAATCGTTTGGGGTTGTAACAGCCAACTCTTTCCAGGTTTGACCGTGACCGGGCAAAAGAACACCTTTCGTGGTTATTCCATTTTGAGCTAAAAACTTAGCAAAACTGTTTACCCGGCAAAGTGAATCAGTAAATCCATGGACAAAAAAGATAGCCCTTTTTCCGGCTTTAAAATGGAATGGTTTTGCCTCTCTTGGGATTCGAGGGGTATACTTTGTATTTGATTGTGCAGCCAAGGTAATCATAAATAAAAATGGAAAGCCCAAACTAATTTGATCTTTCCACCTGGCAATATTATAGCATAAACTTATGAGCAAAAGTCAAATCAAATCGACTAATTCTTTAGTGGTCTTTATTATATTTTCGATTCCCCTATCACCGGGATAAATATGAGCGGCAGAAAACCAATAGAGATTATTAATTTTAGTTTTAAAATCAGGTTTTTTATAATTTGTTTCTATCAATGGTTGTGCATTATCGTCACGAAATAAATGACTCTTTTTAACTAACTTTTTAGCGCCTGGAGAAATTTTTTCCAAACCGTCTAAAAATATCTTTATAATCTCAGGGTCTGTTTTTTGATATAACTCACTTTCTTTTTCTATATATCTCCCTAAATAAAGCAGATGAGAATTATATTTTTGAGCAGAGATTAAGTTAGTATGTTCGATCATAACTACAAAAGGAAGTTTTTTATCTAGGATATTAATCCAATAATAATCACTAAGTGGTCTTTTCAACTCTAAAAGAACGGTAAGCACGTCCATGTGTTTAGTAGGCACTTTTAAAATTTCGTTTGACAAAGGTCCGTCCTTTGTCGAGGGTTCGCTATTTAATTGCGTTCCAGTGGGTGCAATTTTGAAAAAAGACGGTTGTGGTATAGCCGAAACAACTACATCATATATCCGTCCGTCTATTTGAAACCAATCTCCTTTTTGAACAATATTAGTGATCAATTTCTTGGTCTTTATTATTCCGTTAGCTTTTTTTATGGAACTTGCCAAAGCATCGCAAAGCACCTGAAAACTACCTTCTACATACCCTAGACTTTCACCTTTTTTGGCAGCAACAAGCCTTTCTGTGAGCCTACTCCAAAACCAAACAGCTCCAACTTTATGAGCATATTTACCAAATTTGTGGTTAAACATTGGCTCCCAAAATTCCTGCCAGGCAGGATTACCCATAATTTTTTTTATCAATGACTCTGCTGTACTATCTTCGAGTTTTTGCCATTTTTTTAGATGGGATATAGAGATAGAGCCCAAACCCATCCTAATTTTGGTAATAAAATCTAAGAAATCTAGTTTCATTAAATCCAATGGTGAATTAAACGGATACAGTTGGTTATTTTTAAAGATACCGATTTTACTTTCGTGAAATTTAAGTTTGTTACTGATATCAAGCTCCGTAAGAAGTTTTTTAGTTTCTGGACATCCCGAGAATACATGATGATAGAACTTTTCGATAGGCCAAGTTCCTCCTATTTCAAGGGTTGCAAGCTCACCTCCAAGGCTTGATTCTTTTTCAAAAAGTGTCACTTTGTGTCCAATTTTACTCAGGTAATATGCAAAAAAGAGGCCCGATAGACCTCCCCCGATAATTGCAACTTTCTTAGCGGTCATAGCCCTTTATGGTAAATGTTAACCCGGAACCAGCCAGTGATAGCATTTTGCCGACTGTGTAATTGCTTTTGCCGGCAGCGCGTGGTGAGCGGTCGATTGTGATTATGACTCTTTTTTGAGCAGATCGAGCCACCAAACCTCGTAAATAAATACGCTCATGATGAAAGCGAGCTAAACAATTAATAATCTGTCGGTTAATCAAATAAAAATCGCCACAATCTATGGGTAACTTTTTATCCAAGAGATGTAAAAAACGATAAAATGTTTTAGCTGTGAGTTTTTTTATCAATCCGTCACTCCGATTCCGACGGGCGCACATCACAGCATCGGCTCCTTCTTGCCATTTTCTAATTAAAATCGGTATATATTCTGGTGGATCTTGGAGATCTGAATCCATAACAATCGCTGCGCGTCCCCGAGCATTCCTTAATCCCACCAGGATTGCTCTTTGTTGACCACAGTTTTTATTAAGTGTGATTAACCGAAGCGGAAACTTTCTTTTTAGTATTTGAAGTTCAGAAGAAGTATGATCGGTAGAACCGTCATTAACCAAAATAATCTCAAAACGATAGCCGGGTGTATCATAACAAACAGCATAAAGGCGTTTTACAAACTCCGAAATCCCCTCTTCTTCATTAAAAACCGGCGCTACCACCGAAATTAGTTCACGTGCCAATTGCTGTTCCCCCTTAAAAATCTTATAATTATCTTAACAATATTTTTTTGGATAATGCAATGACAAATTTTGAGGGCGTAACAACGAGGGATAGATTTAGAATGCTTGACCTCCTCCGAGGAGTAGCTGTTTTTTTTATGATAGCGGCACACTCGGTATATTTTTTTCATAACGACACTAGTTTATTTTTAGGGCTAATCGAAAAATTCGGAAACACTGTTTGTTTCACAACTTTTTTAATCGTATCAGCGGCTACCGCTGAGATTGCATATTTTTCGAAAACTGAGGATTGGCCAGAAAAAAGGAAGCGTCTTCTAAAAAGGTTGGGTATTTTAGCTTTAGGATATTTTGCACTCACATTTTTAGTTTTTTCAGCTAAGATTATATCGACTTATGGACTTGCTCGGTTAGGATTAGTTGCCAATATACTTAGTCTGCGTGATCTTGCCCCGTTTACTGAATTTTTTATCCCATTTTTAATTTTTCCTTTAATTATTATTGCTTTCCCTAAATTTTTCCGGAAAATATTATCCTCCCTTCCGCTTGCAGTTATTTTCGGATTTTTTGTCTATTTTTTAGGAATGTTAATATATCGTGTCCCCGTTTGGGATTTTCTAACACCGTGGAAAGCACTACTTTTTGGGGCTGAAGGTTATTATCGTTTTCCGATTTTTCAATATTTTCCTGTTTATTTACTTGGGCTTTATTGGGGGAATTGGTTACCTCGACTCACAAATCCCAAACGCCAAAAAGAGATCGCCGAAGCTGTCCTTGCTGTTTCGGTTTCAGGAGTATTGCTCGCTGTTATTGGTTTTTTACTGAGTGGCAATTCACTCTCAGAACTGGTTAAGCGCTGGCCACCTTCGATCCCCTTTTTGCTTATTGGGGTCGGATTTGCCGCTGCACTTGCATTATTTTTTTACAACACCGAACAACTAAAGAAAGTGCCTCTTATTCGTGATGGGATTTTAGTTTTTGGGCAGAATGCACTTGGTCTTGCTCTTGCTCACGTTTTTTTACTTCAGATTTATTCCCTGGCTGGAGGATTAAAGACAGGCTCGATTGTTATTTATCTTGTAAGTTTTGTAATCCTAGTTATTCTCTCGATTGCCATTGCAGCAGTGATTCCTTTTAATTTTCGTTTTGCACTGTGCTTGGAAAAAGGAAGTTGCAACGAACACACTTTAGCTGAAGAAACCCTAGTGCAATTCGAAGAAGAAGCAATGGAAGAAATTAATCGAGATGTCGGGTTTATAGAAAAGTTCTTCTTTTTTGGTTCACGTAAAAAGACAGGTAATGAAAGGCTCATCAAAAGGAGGCATATTCTGGGAGCATCTATTACTTTCGCGCTTGCTACATTTATTGTATTCCCTCCGATTGTTCAAGAATATCAAATGCGAAAATTTGACCAAACCGAGGTTGCTTGGGAGTTGGATAGTTATGGTTATCGCAATCGCCTTGCTTTAACCAATTCGGAAACACTTGCAGAAATTCCTGCCGATAGTGTTATTAATTGTCAATTTGATCATGCTGCACTTGTGAGTGCGGGCAAAGCTTATCCGGATGGTCGTGATTTATATTTAAGATATTATGATGGTAAAAAATTCCAGGATGTTAATTTTTGGCTTTCAGGTTCATTAAACAGCACAGGGACTGGCCTTACATTTAAAACCACAGAGAGGATAAAACCGGGCGACACAAATCGTAATTATTATCTTTATTTTGGTAATAATCTTGCCAGTCCAAAAAATCAAAAGGCTGAAGGACTAAAAACAACTCCAGTAAAATACTCTGTCAAAATCGATTCAGAAGAAAGCTATCCTATTTTGTTAACGGTTAGTCGCAGGTGGACTCTCCTAGATTCCGACCCTAAATATCAAAAAGATTTAAAAATTTCGCTTAAGACAATTGAAAACTTTGATACCGAAGAGGCTAATTTCTCGATTAATAATACAAAATTTAAAGGCAAACTTGAAAAAACAGGAGAAAAACTTTGGGAGGGTGTCATATCGACTGAAGACTTAAAACCGGGGAGTTATGAGATTAACGCTAGTATCGAAGGAAATGATGTTACCTATAAATCATCAAAAGCCGGTTTTTTTGTTTCTTATCCACTTTATGTTGCTTGGACTCAAGATTGGGAAGGTTATGATGTTTCGGATGTCTATCTTTCGGCGATGCAGCAAATGTCAAAAGATCATGGACTAGTGATGACTCATTTTTGGAACCCAAGACTTTCAACCACAGATAGTGTTACGCCGCAAAGAAAAGAAACACTTGAAAATTGGGTAAAGAAACGCCGGGATGTTTTTGGCGAAACAATTCAATTGCATCTGCATATGTTTAATGACTTTGTTTCCGGTAGCGGTGTTAACTTGAAGACAAGTCCAAACTGGGGTGATTCTGGTGATGGCTATGGCACACTAACAACAAATTATAGTGCCGAAGAGATGACAAGAATTATTAAAAAAGGAATAAGTGTAATGCAAGCGACCGGATTCGGCACACCAACTATTTATCGAGCCGGTGGATGGTTCGCAAATTCGGAAACACTGAAAGCAGTTAAAAATGCTGGGATGCTCGCCGATTCTTCCGGCAGAACATCATACAAATTTTTTAGCCAAGTTGGCCCTTGGAACCTGCCCCCCACGGCACAACCTTATTACCCTTCACAAGCCGATCAAAACAAATCTGGTGAACCATTAATTGGGATATTGGAAATTCCTAATAATGGAGCTGATTCTTATTGGTTTTCCAGTGACGAAATGCAAGCCAGATTTTATGCTAATTATGCCGGTGGTGTACTTGGAGATCCTAAACAAATTACCTATCTTTCACATCCGCAGTGGTTTAATAAAAATGAACAAGCCAAAATAGAAGGTGTGTTTAACCTTGTTGATCAATATAAATATGACAATGATTATGGGCCTGCAGTTTATGTGACACTAGATAAAATTTATGAGGTTTGGACCAAATGATTGAAAACATTATGAATTTTATTTCTAGTATTCAGTTTATTAAAATTATGTTTTGGGTTTTTCTTGCAGGCTTTTTTATATATAACGGACTTATGATTTTCCGCTATTTTATGAACCGAAAAAACGACCCAATGACTAAAAAGTCTATTGCACTCAAGCTTGGCAAATGGCCTATAGTATCAAAAATATTAGGATTGGTTACCTCTTTAATTGGTATTATTATCATAAACTTCTTCTTGGTTTCGGGTACTCTAGCAACTGCAGGAGTAATTTATTCGACCCAACCAAAAGTAATCATGCCTAATTCTCCCTCACTTGAAGCAACTGAAGTAAGTATGGAAAAGCCTTTTAAAATTATTTTTGATCGACCAATTAATATAAATACTCTAGAGAAAAATATTAGTCCCGATTTGGCAGGAGAATGGAAATTCGCAAACACCGGATTTTTATTTGCCAAAGATACGATAATATTTATCCCCGAAAAAAGCACATTAGCTGGAGAAAGATATACTATTACCCTTAAAAATATTCAACCAATCATAGGTTCTAAGAGTGAAGACTATTTGCTAAGTTTTGCTACACCTCCACTTCCAAATATTAAATTAATCAACCCTGCAACCGGAACTGAAGGAATTTTACCTAATCAAGAAATATACATAGAAACAGATACGACTCACGAATCTATTGCGCGACTAGATTTTAAATTTATTCCCGAAACAAGTCTAAATACAAAAATCGAAAACGGAACTAAGTATGTCGTTAGCGCAAAAGACGGCTTTAAAAAAAGTACCACCTATAATTTTGAGATATTTAGGACGCCTATCACCAAAAATTTTAAAACCGGTGAAGTATCTGATGCCGGAGAAACGGAGTTGATTGCTCAAAGCAACTTTCGAACTCTTGAAGCCCCAGGAGTAGCTGATTATGGGCCTAAGGGTTCTGGGATAATGCCCGAGACTTCAATCTGGGTTGAATTTAGACAAGATATGGATAAAACAAGTACAGAATCGGCTTTTTCGGTTTCTAACGGAGTTACTGGCACAAAAAGTTGGGAAGGAAATCGAAAATTAATTTTTAAGCCAAATAACTTACTCACAAAAAACACCAGTTACATAGTGTCTGTAAGTAAAGATGCTAAGGCAGGAGATGGTAGTCCTTTTGAAGATAATTTTAGTTTTACTTTCGTTACTATTGGTCATGTTGCCGTGAGTTCATTTTATCCCGGGAATAATGCTTCTGGAGTTTCACTTTCAACTAAAATTTCAGTAACTTTTAATCAAGCTATTGATCATGCATCAGCTGAAAGTAAATTTTCAATATCACCAAATCCAGGTGGAAGTTTTTCTTGGTCTGGAAATACTTTATCTTTAAATCATGGTGGACTGGGGTATGTTACTAAATATACAATTAACGTTGGTTCAGATATAAAAACAATTTATGGTCTTGATTCAGTCCAAAATTTTTCTTCTACTTTCACTACACAACAGCAATCGATAATGTTAAATGTGCCTTCTTATCATCAAGCACATATGTACTCCTGCATGGCTTCCGCTGCAAGGAGTGCTCTCGCATATAAAGGCGCCTATGTTTCCGAGGACCATTTACTTTCATTAATCGGTTATGACAATACTCCCTTTTCCGGTACATGGGGTGATCCGAATGCAATTTGGGGAAATCCCTATAGTGGAGTGGTTGGGAACATCGATGGCAGATCCGGTGGTGTTAATTGGGGCTATGGAGCCTATTGGGGCCCCACGGCAAGTGCAATCGGTAATTATCGAAGTAATGAAGTTAAAACCGGTTGGAATGTGGCTGGAATCGCTAGTGAGATTGCTGCCGGAAATCCGGTTATTGTGTGGTGGGTTAATGGAGTATGGCCAGCTTATGAAGTTTTTTGGAAAACAACAAGTGGGACATCAATTAGAGGTGTTAATTCGATGCATGTTCAAGTAGTCAAAGGTTTCACTGGGACGGTCGACAATCCAACCTCTTTTACTGTCACAGACTCAGGTTATGGCTATCCATCAAGAACTTTTGACATTAATACTTTTAAAGCCAAATGGAGTTGGTTCGGCAACTCAGCGGTGATCGTTCGTTAATTTTTTAAATAAACAGACATCTCTAATTCCGGAAAGTCTGCAACTTTTTGAGTATTTTCATAAACCCAATCCCCAATTTCTTTAGCATAAACATATTTTTGATCAGTGGGCCAAAGAATTATAATATTTGTTTCATTTTTTAAGGCTTGGAGGGTTTTTTCACGTGCTTTTTCCGGCTCGTTCACTTCAGTTAGATAAAGGTATTTTGTGAGAGGTTCTCGTCCGGATAAAAACAACAGACCAGTGAATCTGTTTTCGGCTAAAATTTTTGCATCTGGAATCTTTTTTATAAATCCCGCAGCTTGAGCCTGTTCTACTTCTTTTGGGTGATTGTAGTTTTTGGTTACCCATTTGAACCAAAGTAGATTCTGAAAAAGCGAAAGGAGGATAATAATATAAAAAATAACCGCAAGTAAATTCCATTTTTTGGCCATGAAGGTATCTATGATTACCGAAATTCCCAATGCCGCCAAAACAGAAAGAAAGGGTAAAACTTGAAGCCAATAATGAGGGTAATGCCGGACAAAAAAAGACACAACAGGAACTATCGAAAGTAAAAATATCAGCATATATTCACGTTTCTGTTTATTTTGAAATATCATCGGTAGTGAAATAATTGCCCCCACCCAAAGCCACCAAACACGGATGAATGTCTCAGACCATAGTTTCAAAACTAAGAAGATATTTTCATGAGGATAATCAATCAGACTCGCCCGAATAGCTTGATTATAAAAAACTGTAAATAAATTATTGGTGCCCAAATATATTAAAAGGCCACAAATCGGCAGAATAAAACCAACCATAAAATATGCTAATTTTTTGAATTCGCGGCCCCAAATAAAATAGACTAAAAATGGAATGAGTGACAGAATTGCATTTTGTTTAAAAATAATCGCTACACCGATTGATAACCCGGCCACAAAAATTGACCATGGTTCCCGTCTTGCAAGAACAAGCCAAGTCCCTAGTGTCAAAAAAAATGCCAAAAATGGAGCCGCAATGAGATAATTACCTTCAAAAAAAACAATTGAGTATAAAAAAATTACAACCGCAAATTTTCCAAATCCCTTTTTGAATTTCTCTGTAATACCAAAAATAAAAATAGCACTTAAAAAGTTAACAAACCAAACAAAAATTTTATAAAAAATTATTTTTGTCCCAAAAACCGGATAGAGCCAACTCCACAAAAAATAAATTCCAGGGGTTTTGTGGTCCCAAAAATCAAGGTAAGGAAATTTGCCTTCCGAAAGCCCTCGACCAACCGCAAGGAATATTCCTTCGTCTTGATAAAGCGGTTTAGTGAGCGAAAGAAAGAATAAATAGGGAAAGAAAATCCATAATCCAATCAAAAAAATGTCAGTTATAACACTTTGATATTTCTTAAAATCTGCTCTTTTCATTTCTCTGTTATGCTATAATAATTTTTAAGGAATTTAAACTAATAATTTAGGAAATAAGAATGGCAGATGCAATAAAAATTCTACTCGCCGAAGATGACATTCAGCTAATTGACATGTACCGTCGCAAATTTGAACTCGAAGGTTTTGATGTTCAATTTGCCGAAGATGGCGAAAAAGCAATTGAAATTCTAAAAAACTGGAAGCCGGATGTTGCGCTCCTTGATATTATGATGCCGAAGGTTAATGGTCTTGATGTCCTTAAAAATATTAAAGAACGTGAAGATTACGGAGATGTTATTACGGTCATGCTCACCAACCTCGGTAACGAATCAACAGCCGAAGAAATATATAAGCTTGGAGCCACAGAGTATATTGTGAAAGCTGATATGACACCTCTTGAAGTGGCTGAAAAAGTAAAAGCATTAATTAAATATTACAAAAAGGATCGAAAATAAAAGAATAAAAAAACAGCCCCGAGGGGCTGTTTTTAAGATTGGTTAGAGTTGTTTTTCTAGAGCATCCAGAATGGCTTCTTTTTCTTTGAAGCCAACGATTCGGTCGACTTCCTTGCCATCCTTAAAAATTACAAGTGTCGGTGTGCCCTCAACTTTAAATTCATCGATAAAAGGTTTGTTTTCAGCAACAGTCAGATCTAACTTCGCGATTTTGTATGTTCCCTGATTTTCTTTGGCAATTTCTGAGATAATTGGCCCAACCATGATGCAATATTTGCAATTTGGAGCATACATGTCAACAAGTGCTACTCCTTTTGCTTCCCTGATTTCTGTATCAAAGTTTGTATTATCGAGTGCGACTTCTCCTTCACCGATTTCACCAGCTGCAGTTGTTGCAGTTTCTTCTTTTTTTGATTCATTAGATGTTTTATTGGTATCAGACTCTTGCGAGAATTTTATAATTACACCCACACCAATTACGGCGATAAGTGCAAAAATAGCAAGTATTGTTCCTTTTTTCATGTTACCCTTTCGTTAGTTAAGGTATTATATCATAAGAAGTAGATACTTTTAAGTTCATTGAAAAAATGAGTATATTAGGGTATAATTATCATCGCCTTTGGCAAATTTTAAGTTCTATATCACTGGCCGAGCAGGTAATTTAAAAATAGGAATTAGGAATTAAAATAGTAATTTTCGGGGAGTGGCGCAGTTGGTAGCGCGCGTGGTTTGGGACCATGAGGTCGCAGGTTCGAGTCCTGTCTCCCCGACCAGTTAGGATTTTCCCATTTTTTAAGAGCCCATCAAAGGGCTTTTTTAATTCAAATTTAGTAATTTTACCCTTAATTCCAGTGCCTTCTGTCATATCAATATAGAAGTTCGAGAAGATTTTTTGAATGATGTAATTCTGGTAGTCCAATTCTCTGTTTTCTCGAAGTATTTGTGGCAAGGAATCGAATAGTTCGAGGAATTTTGGTTGCTCAAGAATAGCATCCTTGTTATTGGCAATAAGCCCTTCCGTTTCCTTGATTTTACTCTTAACTCTTACAACCTCTTCTTCATACCTCTGTAAATCTACTTCAAAAGATTTTCTGGTGCTTGTTTCAATATCTGGCTGGATAATCAGTTTTTTGGTTAGAATTATATTCTCCTCAGTGTTATGAAGTTTGTTTAGTTGAGACTGCTTCAAAGAGGCAAGTTCTTTTCCCTTACTGTCGGCTAACTTCAGGGCTTCTTTCTTGTATTCTTCATATGACCTCTGGCTTACAAATCTATTCTTTTCAAGATAATCAATCACAAAATCAGTCACGACTTTGGCTCTGGCTGACTTGCCCTTGAACTTGCAACCAAAGGTTTCACATCTAAAGAAGAAGTAATTTACACCGTTCGGCTTCTTGGTAATGCCTGTAGACATCGGCTTCCCACAGTGATTGCAATATACCATTCGTCTGAGCAAATCTGCTTTCACATCTCCTGTGCTTTTGCCTTTAATGGCATTGCCACCCTTTAAGCCGTTAATCTTTATAAACTGGTCAGGTGTAATCATTGGCTCGAACATATACTGGTCAGTTAGGTCAACTGGCATTTCTTCACCAAAGTTTAACACCCCTGCATAAACAGGGTCTTTGAACATTTCTGAGACTTTCTGCTTGGTCATTTTGGCAAGTATGTGCTCTTTCCCTCCTATACCTTTAGCATCGTGGTAATTGTGCTCATTTAGGTAGTCAGCAATCTCTTTTTGCCCAATACCATCAAGGCGCATTTCCCACGCCTTTTGAATAAGTTGGAAGTTGTTTGGATTAAAGTCGGTATCAGGTCGGAGGAGTTGATTGTTGTCTTTGTAATAGCCGTGCTTGCGCTTAGAGATGTATTTGCCCTCGCCAACACTCCTTCTATTGCCTCTCTTCACATTGTCACTTAGATGATCTGAATAGTGCTTAGAGAGCACAAAGGTTATTCCAAGAAGCATCTTGCCATTTGCAGAGTTTTCAAAGTTAGCAGAGTAGAATTGTAGGTCTTTTATGATGTGCTTATCAAGTAAATCAATTATCACGCCCGCTTCCCTCATATTTCGTGAAAGTCTATCAGGATGCCAGGCAATAATTCCTTCATATTTGCCTTCTTGAATGTCTTGAATCATCTGAGTAAATTTGGGTCTCAGATTGGCTTCCTTGGCACTTTTTGTCTCCACTACGGGGTCGCCTACAACTTTCAAGTTTCTTTGCCGTGCGATGTCTACACAGTCCTTTAATTGGTCAGGAATAGAACGGACTTGTCTTGTTTCGTCTTCAGTGCTTTTTCTGGCATAGATAACATACCTGTAATCTGTGATGTCCGTCTCTGGCTGGTTCTTACCTGTGAAGCCTTTGAGGATCTCCAAAAGGTCTTGTGTTGTTCTGCCTGCCATAATTTTGCGTCCTATGCCTTACTTGCCAACTCTGCTTCTAAAACATACTGATACTTCTGCGCCAAACCTCTTTGCTCTATGGTCATTATCTCGTTTATCGCGTGAAGTGCCTCTCTAATTTCGTGCTCGTGGTCGAGGAATCTCTTGACCATCTCTTCTTGCTCTGGTGTGAGTTCGTCCTTATTTGTATCCTCATATTCAGTATCTTCAATGTGTCTGAGGGAAAACTCTTTAGGGTATCTATGTTCCAATATCCAAGCGGATGCTTGCCAAGTCTTTTTACCTGCTTCATTGATGGTTTTGATTAGACCTATCTTGAATTTCAGTTTTCCCTTCGTGACCGACTCAGAAAACTCAGGTTTTTCCTTCTTCCAGGCATAGAAAGTTTCTTCAGAAATTCCTGCTAAATCACAAGCATCTTTGGCGTTTGCGCCTTCTTCCAAATACCCTGATATTTCTTCGATTATTTCCTTTGAATACTTCATTTTGAGCCTGTTTTATGCTTATATTATACCATTTTTCGTGCTTGATTTGAACCTAAAAAGGGGCTGGAAACAGCCCCTTTCATAAAGTCGAAAGATATTAGCCCAAGAGTCTACTAACGTGCATTAGTGTTCTATCTTCGGCGACTATTGAATCATATTCTTCTTGAGTAAAATCTACCCCCACCTTGCCTGTTTTATGCGACAATTCTTCTTTTCGTTGGTCGGCACTTTGAAGAACATCCTCAATACTGGTTGCTCCTGCCTCAGCCTGACTTTTTAGATAAGCGATAACATCAAGTTCTGGTTGTATTGACTGGCTCCAGTATACTTCAGTATTGGGTTTACCTTCTTTCTTTGCCTTCTCATATACTGCTTTTCTTTTAGCAACTGTTTCTTCAAGTTTTGTAAGCGCCTCGTTGACTTCGCTTTTCTCCCGTTCTGGGCTTGAGCCAACTTCTGCTTTATTTCCTTGGGTTTTTGCTTTATCCATTTCTTCTTGTAATCTTAGCGTAATGGCACTTACTGCCTCTACTAAGTCGGCTGTTTTCGCGTGGATGGAGCCTATGGTCGTATATTCTTTGCCATCCACAAAGTCTTTTGATAATTTTGCATCAACCCCATCAAGTATCTTTATTCTTATTTCAAAAGACAATCTTGCCTGTGTTTTTGCTTCGCCCTTAGGCTCTTCGCTCATACCTTCTACTGGGTCATATCCATTTTCGGCATATCTCGAAGTAAGTTCATAAATGTCTCTTTGTAATGTAAGTCTTCTTGCTATCTCCTTATCCCTTGGCTGTGCTTCTTTGTTGCTACCGAGCATATAAATAGTTCTATCATACCTTGTTCCAATCGCATCAGGCGTTCCTTCGGTTTGGGCAATTTGCTCATCATATTGTGTTATTCTTGTTTGGCGCCATTCTGCGTCTCTTTTCTCGTCTTGTGCCCTTCTTTCTGCCGCTTCAGCCGATTGTTGTGCCATTTCGTCGTGGGTTTCTCCTACTGCATACAACGCTTGTGAGTAGTCAAGTGTTCCGTCCGGGTTTTTCTTAACACCAACAGCAAATCTTTTTGCCCTTTCGTCAGCACCTTCAATATGAGAATCTTGCCCCTCGTTTGGTTTTGGTTGTTCGCTCATCTTCACTCCTTTTACTATGTGGTTTTAGTATATCAGATATACCCAGTTCGAGCAACTTCATCCTATAGTTATTTCTTGGTCTCGGATATAACAACTCTGCTGTTTTCGTGCTCAGAATGGCCTGTTTCGGCTATTGTGCCGTCTTTGCAAATCAAATAACTCTCAGCAGATTTTGGTTTATCCTTAAGTTTCTCCAGAGATATAGGAATGGCTTGTTTTGCCTCCGCCAGTTTCCCTGCTAAATCGGCTAAGTTAGTGCCTGTATTATCTTTCATTGAATCTTCCATAGCCTAATTATACTCAAAACCACTATAATTTAACAATTAAAGCAGGCTTAACCCTATCCTTCGCTTGGTCAATAAATGTGCTCAAACTACGGTTAAAATCCTTTATCAAAGGGAGGTATTCTGGTATAATTACGAAGAGTTCAAGAACGGTCTTGGACTCGCGACCAGTTCAACCTAAGGCTGATAATTCTAAATTATAAATTCTAAGTTTTAAATCAATTTTTAGTTTTAAATTTAGAAATTTAAATTGAAGAATCATAAGCTTTACGAGCGGGTATAGTATAAGGGCTATTATGCGACCCTTCCAAGGTCGAGATGCGGGTTCGAGTCCCGCTACCCGCTCCAAAAATAGTTTCCTGAAATTCTGTCGATTTTTAAGGTAAAAATGCGCCCTTAGCTCAGTTGGATCAGAGCGTGTGGTTTCGGCCCACAAGGTCGGGGGTTCGAGTCCCTCAGGGCGCGCCAAATTAATATGGTGGCTGTAGCTCAGTTGGTAGAGCATCGGTTTGTGGTACCGACGGTCGCGGGTTCAATCCCCGTCAGCCACCCCAGTTTTTATCTTAAAAGAGGCCTTCCGGCCTCTTTTTTTATTTTTCAGTTATTCCCAAATAATGCTTCATCTCGGTTTTTTTACGCTTGAGCTTTGTAACTCGTTCATGAAGTTCGTCGATTGTAGCCTGGCGTTCTTTGACCAATTCATCTAGTTCTGTTTTTTTGGTATCAATTACACCTGTCGCTTCTTCGATTGCAGCATCAATTATTTGAAGAACTTCCTCAGCCTTTACCCTGGCATTTTCGTTGGCAGCATCAATTTCTTCTTGAGCTCTTTTTTTGACCTCATCTACTTCTTTTCTGGCATCAACTGCTTCCTCGAGAGCAGAATCAACTTCTACATGCTCTGCTGTTTGAGGTTCTGGTACTGTCTCAGTCTCGATCTCGCTTTTTGTTGTGTCCGGGTCAGGAGTTGGTGTGGACTCTGGTTCTAATGATGAGACCTCTGGTTCATCTGTTTTGCCGGAGTCAACTTCGACATCATCTTCTTTAAGCAAGACAGGTTCTATTTGTTCTGTTTGGGTCACCTCATCAGATACTACCGCAGAGTCCGAAGTAACTTCCGGTGCTTCAATTGGAGTATCTTCTGTAAGAGTCGTTGTAGCCATATTATTTTCAAATTCTAAGTTTTTATCGCTTGTGTAGTCTTCTGCTTGTGGTTCTGTTTGCGAAGGCTCGGTATTTTCTTGAGTGTCCGGACTCCATGCAGTTGGATTTTCCCAATCAGGAATTTTGGCATCCAAATTAGTATCATCACTTGCAGTAGAATTGTCGCTTATTGTTGAGTCCTGATTAACGTCATCATTAATATCACCACCAACTGGAGTTGGCGTGGTCTGGTCATCATTTGTTAGATTTTGTGTATCGTCACTCAAAATACCCTCCTCGCTTTAATAATTATAGCGTTTTTTTGAGATTTGCAATAGGCTAATTCTTTTTTCAAAAAAGCGTAACCAAGAAGTTACGTTTTTCTGATGGTGAGCCTGGGAGGACTCGAACCTCCAACCAATTGCTTAAGAGGCAACTGCTCTACCGTTGAGCTACAGGCCCTCGTCAGCGTAAGCTGACGATATGCACATTAACGTCTTTAATGCTTCTATCTCTCGCTACGCTTCCTCTGCAGATGAAATCGACAGATTTCATCTGGGAAGATACCTAGCACTTTTTTTCATTTTAAATTTCGATTTTTTTATTTACTAAATTTATTCATAAATCATAATTATTAATTCATAAATCGATTGCAAAACAATCTCTGGCGCCCTCGGCAGGACTCGAACCTGCGACCAATGGTTTAGAAAACCACTGCTCTATCCGCTGAGCTACGAGGGCCTATGTGCGGAACAATTATACTTGAAAATGTTAATTTAGTCCAGATTTACAATATTATGCAAGTTTATTTTATCTCACAAAAAAAGAGACTCTATTGAGTCTCTTTTAACTATCTAACTTGTTCTTTTAATCCTTTGCCGGCGCGGAATCTCGGAATTTTCATGTCTGGAATTGTGATGTCGGCACCTGTTTGGGGATCACGTCCTCTTCGCTTTGCAATTGAACCAAGATAAAAAGTTCCAAAACTGGTTAAAGTTACTTTTTGACCGTTCTTGATTTTTTCAGCAACAAGCCCAGTTAGTTGCTCAATGAATTTTTCTACTTCTTTTTTTGAATGTCCGGTTTTTGTTGCAAGTTCTGAAATTAGTTCTCTTTTAGTCATATTAACTCCCCCGCACCTTTCGACCTTCAAAGACCGATTCTTCCTTTAAGCTGTCCATAAGCCTTACCAAAATATTTAAGTTTGGATTCCCTACTTCTTGCACAACTTTCGTCTTTGAACGCCTCATAGTATATTAATTCCCATGGTGCGTATTTTTTAGTTGATGTTACTAACCTTTTATTATGCTCCCCTAGCCTCTTTTTTAAATCATTTGTGTAGCCAATATATAACTTTTCATTTTTTAAACTCCTCAGAAGGTATGTATAAAACATAATAATATATTAGCGTTTCAAACAAATAAGGTCAAAAGGTGCGGGGCTTATTAAGTTTAACAGTCGTTTATATTGATGTAAAGGAAAATTATTTGTCTATTCGTTTAATTTTTAAGGGCTTAAGATTGTCATCATAGGTAATCAGGACCGAATTAAAAATTGCTTTTCCGTTTGCAACTTCGAATTTTCCTCCGGTTCCATTAGTAAATCTCTCAAGAATAATTTCTTTTTTCACACCCAGAATTGAGTCCTCGGGTCCTGTCATTCCAACATCAGAAACATAAGCTGTCCCGTTACTCATGATTTTCGCATCAGCGGTTGGAACATGTGTGTGTGTTCCAACAACTACCGAAATTTTCCCATCAGCATGATGCCCCATTGCAACCTTTTCTGAAGTCATTTCGGAATGAAAATCAAGTATAGAAATGTCATAATCTTTTTGATTAGCCAGAATTTCATCAAGTTTTTTGAAAGGATTAGAGGTCTTTTCAATAATCCCCTCTTTTCCGAGTAGATTGATAATAAGAATTTTCCCGAAATCTGTTTTGATAACACGATATCCATGACCGGGATATTTCGCCAGAAAATTAGCAGGACGAATTACCGGGGTACCTTTTTTTGTGATATCAGTAAGAAACGACTTTTCTCTCCAAACATGATTACCTGTTGTGAAAAAATCGATTCCCACATTATGCATTTCTAGAAGCAAATCACGATCGACTCCAACACGCTCTGAAAGATGTTCACCGTTTGCCAATACAAAGTCAATCTGATGTTTTTCTTTCAGTTTAGGGAGAATTTTCTTTACCGTTTCCCTACCTGATTCACCAATTATGTCACCGATAAACAAAATATTTATCATATTTTGTTGTCGTTTGTCGTTTGTCGTTTGTCGTTTGCTCATATTTAGTCTCTAGTCAAACTTTTTATTAGTGCTTTTATTTTTGCTCCCAGTATATTTAACTTCTCTAATATTTTCTCAATGTCATTGATAGACACAAAGCCTAATTTTTCTGCAATTTTTAGATTGGCGACTGTTTCAAATAGAGAAGATAATGAGATTCTAAG
>Ga0172371_10005250_pt1 | contig 19288 bp, 17 predicted proteins | sample Lak12m_FD_114543 | JGI IMG/M metagenome (GOLD analysis project Ga0172371, IMG submission 114543) | Freshwater microbial communities from Kabuno Bay, South-Kivu, Congo - kab_022012_12m | ecosystem: Environmental > Aquatic > Freshwater > Lake | place: Democratic Republic of the Congo: South-Kivu...
GTTGTTTTTTTGTTTCTTTTTTTAACTGTATTTTTAATAAAATCGGTCAAAGCCGAAGTTTATATAAATGAATTCTGTCCGGCTGGTTCGCCAGAATGGGTCGAGCTTTATAACTCTGGTGAAAACGAGGTTGATCTTGCCAATTGGTACATAGACGACGTGGCCGACAAAGGTTCGAGTCCAAAAAAATTTTCTCTTGTTATCCCTGCTTTGAGCTTTAGTATTGTTGAAGTCGGGTCAATATTAAACAATACTGGCGGCGATAGTGTTAGGTTACTCAACTCACAGCAAGAAGAAATTGACAGTTATAGTTATTCTGAAAACGTGAAAACTACCGATTATTTTACTCGTTGCCCAGACGGAGTAGAAAATTGGCAAATAATAACAGCTAGCAGTCCCGGGCAAAGCAACGCCGATAGTTGTCCTGTTATTTCAATCTTGCCTACCTTGTCTTTGGCAACTACCCCTTCTTTAAGCCCAACTCTTTATCTAACGCCAACCACTCAAATCCCCTCGCCAACATTAAAACAAATCCAAGATTACCCCAACATTTACCTAAACGAAATAATGCCTTACCCCGATAATGAAGGCGAATGGGTAGAGCTTTACAACAACAACGACTACCAAGTTAATCTCCAAAATTGGTATCTGGACGATCAAGAAAACATAGGCTCAACCCCCAAAATATTTTCTCTTGTTATTGAGGCCAAAAGCTATGCTGTTGTTAGCTTAACCAGCCATATTTTTAATAACGACGAGGATACTGTTCGACTGCTTAACAGTAGCCAAACAGAAATTGACAGTCTCCAATACAGCCAGCCGCCCAAAGGGCAAAGCTATTCGCGCCAAGGGATAAATACCGACGCCGCCTGGTGCTACAGTACAGCAAGCAAAAACCAAGCCAATAATCCCTGCCCCGAAACAAGCCAGACTAATACTTCCTCTCTTTCACAAAATGTTAGTCCAACTTCAAAAACAAAGCCTTCTTCAGTAAAATCTTCAATTACCAACAGTCCAAAATTTAACTCTCCTAGCGGCCTAACAATCTCTAGCCGTTTCTATTCAAACAAGGCAAAACAAATTTTAGGCGCTTCAACCACAATCAACAAAACCCCTCAGATTCAATTTTCTTTTTGGCTTCAATATACTAAGATAAGTCTATGGGTCAATTTATTGCTAAATCTTACACTCGGCATTTATTTAGGCTTATCTTCACCGGCATTATTCCGCTTATTGGCTGGATGACTTTTATCTTTGTGCTTTCTCATCGAGAAAAGGTAGCTTTTACCGATAATTACACTGTTAGCTTTTCCATTTTTAAAACCCTGCATCTAGTTGAATATGCAATCCTATATCTGCTTTGGTGGCGAACCCTTAAATTGATGGGGTTAAAAAGCCCTTATTTAATGGCTCTTTTTTTTACCTTTGCCTATGGCCTTTCCGACGAACTGCACCAAAGCTTAATAACCGGCCGCGAGGGCAAATTATTTGATGCTTATGTCGATGGGCTTGGCGGCATTTTAGGATGGGTCATTCAAAAAAAAGTTAAATTATGTCAAAAATGTTTAAATTACTAAAACATCTTTTTCTGCCGCAAGAATCAAACAACTACAAGGGAAAATATTTACACCATGATTTTCTAACGGCGGTTATTGCCATTATGCTCATTGTTAATATGAGTTTAAAGCTGTTGGTCAAAAACTACGACTCTAATATTCTGGGCATTGCCTTTAATATTACTGCCGAAGAACTGCTCAACGAAACTAACGCCCAACGGCTTAAATACGATTTGCCGCCATTAAAGTTAAATACAGAATTGATGCAGGCCGCCCAAGCCAAAGCAGAAGACGTTTTTGCCAAAAATTACTGGGCCCATTATGCCCCAGACGGCACCTCACCTTGGTATTTTTTTCAACAAGCCGGCTATCATTATTTATCGGCTGGAGAAAATTTAGCTAAAGATTTTACCGATAGTCAATCGGTAGTTTTGGCCTGGATGAATTCGCCAACCCACCGAGATAACATCCTTAAAAGCGAATACGAGGATATTGGCTTTGCTATTGTCGAAGGCCATTTACAAAATCAGCCGACCGTTTTAGTTGTCCAGCTTTTTGGTAAACCAGAGTCCTCAACACTAGCCCAAAAAGAACCAGCCATTTACAACCAAAAAACCGCCCCAGCTATAAAAGCCGCTCAAGTCAAAAAAACCGAATTGCCGGCAGTAAAAAAAAGCCCTCTTATTAATATCCAATTTTTACAAAAAGAGCTATTAATGGTTATTTTAGCCGGGCTAATTATCGTTCTTAGCCTGGACCTTTATTTTATCGAGAAGAAAAAACTGTTTCGCCTGTCCGGCAAAAGTTTAGCTCACCTGATGTTTACTCTGCTTTTGATATTAAGTATAATACAGAGTAGCTCAGGAGTAATTTTATGATAACCGAAGTTAGCCAGCATAAGGGCGAATATTTTTTTCTGTTTTTATATACGGCTTTAAGTTTTATTTTTATCTTAGGCTTTAGCCAAAATATCCAAAAATTTGTCGTCGTTACTCTTTATGGTGGTTATTATTTTAGCTGGTCTCTGATGCATCACTTAATCAATAAGAACTTAAACGTTATGGTTTTTCTCGAATACCTGCTCATTACTTTTTTAGCTTTAGTTATTTTAAAAGTTGTTTTTTTTACTACCCTATGAAAGGAGTCATTTGCGCCGGCGGGTTAGCCACTCGGCTTTACCCATTAACTTTTGCCACCAATAAGCATCTTTTGCCAATTTACGACAAGCCAATGATTTATTACCCAATTCAAACTTTGGTAAAGGCAGGTATTGACGAAATTTTAATTATTGCCTCAGGCCCACATTCAGGGCATTTTATCAATGTCCTTAAAAACGGCAAAGAATTCGGTGTCAAGCATTTAGAGTATGCTTACCAAGAAAATCCCAAAGGGGGTATTGCCGATGCTGTTTCTTTGGCTGAGGATTTTGCCGAAAACGGCCCCATTACCGTTATTTTAGGCGACAACACCACTGACGCTAATATTAAAACCGCTGTTTCCGATTTTAAAAAAGGAGCTATGGTCTTACTAAAAAAAGTGCCCGATCCCAAACGTTTTGGTGTGCCTGAATTTAATAAACAAAAGCAAATTGTTCAAATTGAAGAAAAACCCAGACAGCCCAAATCAGATTATGCAGTCACTGGTCTTTATATTTATGACAATCAGGTTTTTGACTATATCAAAAAAAGCAAGCCCTCCGCTCGGGGAGAGATGGAAATTACAGACATTAACAACGCCTATATTGAACAAAAAACTTTATCTTGGGCCGAACTTAGCGGTTATTGGCTCGATGCCGGCATTTTTGACACTTTGTTAAAAGCCAATCTATATTGGGCCAGAAAGGCAGGCTTTAATGGCTAAACTCTTAGTTACCGGCGGCGCTGGTTTTATTGGCAGTAACTTTATTTTGTATTGGCTCCGTAAACACCCCCAAGACAAAATTATTAACCTCGACAAACTTACTTATGCCGGCAACTTGGAAAACTTAAAAACCGTGGAAAAAAATCCTCACTATCGCTTTATTCAAGCAGATATCAATCAAGAAGAAGTGGTTGATAAAGCAGTGGCGCAAGTTGATGTTATTGTTCATTTTGCCGCCGAGTCTCATGTAGACCGCTCCATTAATAATCCTTGGCCTTTTATCAAGTCCAACGTTAACGGCACTTATGTTCTTTTGCAAGCTTCTGTCAAACACAAAATAAAACGCTTCCATCACATCAGCACCGACGAAGTTTTTGGCCATCTCTCACTTAATCCTCAGGAGCTTTTCAACGAGCAAACTCCTTATAACCCTCGCAGTCCGTATTCTGCCAGCAAAGCCGCCTCAGATCACTTAGTACGGGCTTATTTTCATACTTATAAACTGCCAATAACCATCTCAAACTGCTCAAATAATTTTGGGCCATATCAGTTTCCCGAAAAAATTATTCCTTTAGCCATTACTAATTTACTTGAGAATAAAAAAGTACCGGTTTATGGCGATGGGTTATATGTGCGCGATTGGCTTTATGTTGAAGATCATTGTCGAGCCATAGATTTAATTTTGCAAAACGGCCGAATTGGCGAAACTTATTTAGTCGGCGGCCAAACTGAAGACATCTCAAACTTGGAGGTTATCAAAAAAATAGTTAACTTTATGCAAAAGTCTCAAAAGGCTATCGAGTTTGTCAAAGATCGCCCAGGCCACGACAGGCGTTACGCCATTAACTGGCAAAAAATAAAAACCAAGCTTGGCTGGAGCCCAGAATATAATTTTGATAGCGCTTTAAAAAAAACCATTAATTGGTACAAGCAAAACCAAAGCTGGTGGCGAAGAGTCAAGTCTGGTGATTATCAGCAATATTACAAAAAACAATACCAAGCTTTATGAAAACTGTGTTAGTTACCGGCGCTTCTGGCTTGGTTGGTAGCCGGGTAGTAACACTTTTAAAAAAAAGCTTTTCCTGGCTTACTCCTAATTCAACGGAGTTAGACATTACCAATCGTCAAAATTGCCAGCAATATATCAGCAATCATCACTTTGATATTTTTTTGCATTTAGCCGCCTATACCAATGTCGACAAAGCCGAAGAAGAAAAGAACCTTTGCCGGCAAATTAATGTTGACGGCACCACAAATGTTTTTCAGGCAGTAAACCAAAAAAACAAACCTTTTATTTTAATCTCAACCGATTTTGTTTTTGATGGCCAAGCCGAAAAATACACCGAAAACTCTCTTCCTAATCCGCTTAGCTACTATGGCCAAACAAAATTTCAAGCAGAAAAAGTTGTCAAAGATAGGGCTATGATTGTGCGGCTTAGCTATCCTTATGGGATAAGTAATGGCCCAAAACCAGATTTTGTCAGAAGCATTGTTAATCTTTTAAAAAAAGGTCACAAAATAAAGGCAGTCAAAGATTTAATTTTTACGCCTACCTATCTGGACGATATTGCCTTTGGCCTAAAACATCTCCTTAACCACTTTGCTCCGCAAGTTTATCACCTCGTCGGGCCGGAAAGTTTTTCTCCCTATCAAGCTTTTAAAAGCATAGCCTCTGTCTTCTCCTTAAACAAAGCCTTAATTCAGTCATGCTATTATCAAGATTACTTTAACAACAAAGCGCCCCGGCCAAAAAAGAACCGCATCATTAACCAAAAATTAGCTTTACCAACACATACCTTCGAACAAGGACTGCGCCTTGTGAAACAGGAAGGGAGCTGATAACATATATTCCTATGACAATTACTTTTATCGGTCACGGTTATGTTGGTTTGGTCACTGCCTGTGTTTTTGCCGATTTTGGCAACCAAGTATGGGTAGTTGGCCGTAATAGCGAAAAAATAAAAAAACTAAAAAGCGGCAATCCTTTAATTTACGAACCAGGCTTAAAAGAGATGCTTCAAAAAAACCTTCAAGCCAAAAGACTGCATTTTACCTTGGACTATCAACAGGCCATTAAAAACAGTGAAATTGTTTTTATTGCTGTTGGGACACCGCCAAAAGAAAATGGAGAAGCCAATTTGTCAATGGTTCTGTCAGTTGCTGAAAAAATTGGTCAAGCCTTGTCAAAAGACCTAACTATTGTCTCATGCAAAAGCACTGTCCCAGTCGGCACCAATAGCAAAATCAAGGCGGTAATTGAAAAAGTAAAGCCAAAACAAGCTCAGGTTGAAGTTGCTTCCTGCCCGGAATTTCTGCGCGAAGGTTCCGCTCTTGCCGACACTCTTAGCCCCGATAGAGTTGTTATTGGCTCAAGCTCCAAGCAGGCAATTGATAAACTCATACAACTGCATCAACCCCTAAACGGAGAAAGAGTCATTACTGATCTTGCCTCCGCAGAGCTAATTAAATACACCGCCAACGCTATGCTGGCCAACAAAATTTCTTTTGCTAATTTAATTGCTTTTTATTGCGAAAAAGTCGGTGCTGATGTTGAGGCAGTGCTCGACGCAGTTGGTCTGGATAAGCGTATTGGCCGAATTTTTATGAACCCTGGAGTAGGTTATGGCGGCAGCTGTTTTCCAAAAGATGTTAAGGCACTTATTAATATTGGTCATCATTTAGGCGTTGATACCAGTTTTTTACAGGCAGTCGAGACTGTCAATTACCAAGCAAAAAAGAGCTTTGTTAACAAAATTCAAAAACTCAGCCCCGGCAAAAATCTGGCAGTTTGGGGCTTGAGCTTTAAAGCCAACACCGATGATATACGCGAAGCTCCTTCTTTGTTTATTATTAAGCAATTATTAAAACAGGGTTTTAAAATTAAAGCCTTTGACCCGGTTGCCCAAGAAAATGCCCGAGTAATATTAGGCGAAGAAATAACTTATGCCCCCAATCCCTATCATGCACTCAAAAACGCCGATGCTTTGGTAATAATCACTGAGTGGAACGAGTTTAAGCATGCCAATTTAAATGAAGTAAAAAAATTACTAAAACAGCCGGTTATTTTCGACGGCCGCAATATCTACAACCCCGAAGCAATGAAAAAATTAGGCTTTCGCTATTATTCGGTAGGCCGAAACAAAACTTTTTAAAAAATGAAAATTATTGTTGCCGGCGGCGCTGGCTTTATCGGTTCTCATTTGTGCGAATATCTACTGGAAAAATCCCACCAAGTAATTTGCCTAGACAATCTCTTAACCAGCCGCAAAAAAAATATTAAACATCTTTTAAACCTGCCAAACTTTACTTTTATCAACACCGATATTATTCAACCTTTGCCTCATCATTTAGGCCAAGTCGATGCCATCTTCCATTTGGCTTCGCCTGCATCACCAAATATTAACAGCCCTATCTCTTACCACGCTCTTTCGATGGAAACAATGTTAGTCAATACTACCGGCACTCTTAATTTACTTAATTTAGCCAAAAAGAACAAAGCTCGCTTTGTTTATGCCTCAAGCTCCGAAGTTTATGGCGATCCAAAAATAAATCCTCAACCGGAAACCTATAATGGCAATGTTTCCTGCACTGGGCCGCGTTCGGTGTACGACGAAGCCAAGCGTTTTGGTGAAACTCTGGTTTGTCATTTTGTGCGCAAACATCAGCTTGACGCTCGTATTGCCCGGATTTTTAATACTTATGGTCCGCGGCTTCTGAAAAAAGATGGCCGGATGCTCACTAACTTTATCTTACAAGCACTTGAAAACAAGCCAATTACTCTCTACGGTCAAGGTACCCAAACCCGCTCACTTTGCTACGTTTCCGATATGGTTTGCGGGTTAGTAAAATTAATGAGCGTTAACGGTTTAGCCGGCCAAGCAATTAACTTAGGCACTCCCGAAGAACACACGGTTAAAGAGTACGGCTTGATGGTCAAAAAATTAGTAGGTTCCAAAAGTCAAATCAAAATAACCGACGAATTGCCTCAAGACGATCCCTTGCTCCGGCGGCCAAACATTAGTGTCGCCAAAAAATTATTAAAATGGGCTCCTTTGGTCAAACTAGAGCAGGGCATTAAAAAAACCATTAACTACTACAGAAATGAATAAAGCGGTTATTGTTTTGCCAACATACAACGAAGCCGGCAATATTGATAAAATTATCAAAGAAATTTTCTCAACCCAAACAAAGCTTAAAAACTGGCAATTAGCCGTTTTGGTGGTCGACGACTTTTCTCCCGATAACACCGCCGCAAAAGTACGCAGTTTACAAAAAAAACAATCCCAGCTTTACCTCATTCAAGGCCAAAAAAAAGGCCTGGGCCAGGCTTATGTAAGAGGTTTTAGCTATGCGATAGACAAGCTTAAGGCAATGGTCGTCTTTGAAATGGATGCCGATTTATCGCACCCAACAAGCTTAATACCCAAAATGCTGTATAAAATTGATAAAGGCGCCGATTTTGTTATCGGTGCTCGCTATATCAAAGGCGGCGGTATTCCCAAAAATTGGGGATTGCATCGAAAAATTTATTCCGTTTTGGGTAATTTAATTGTTAGTTTGGGCTTTATGAATTTTACGGTTCGTGATTGGACTTCTGGCTACCGCGCCATCAAAACCAATTTTGTCAAAACCGTACTTTTTCAAATGAAGCAATACAGCGGTTATGTTTTTCAAATTGCCTTACTCGACAAAGCACTAAAGCAAAATTTAAATATTGTTAACATCCCCCTAAAATTTAAGGAACGCGAAAAAGGAGTTTCCAAAATTAATGCTGTTGAGTTTATTATTAATATTTTTGGCTATATGTTTACCCACTCCAGTTTTATTAAGTATGTCATTGTTGGTCTGGTCGGCTTTTTTATTGATTTTTCGCTTACTTTTTTAGGGGTTGAGTTTCTAAAACTGGCAGTTTGGCTAGCGACAATAATAAGCGCAACCACAGCTGTTATTAGCAATTTTATTTTTAACAATCTTTGGAGCTTTGCTCATAAAAAAATTGCTGGTAAAGAAAAACTTTTTGCCGGGTTTACTAAATTTAGTGTCGTTTCCTTAGGTTCTATTATTATTCAGACTTTAAGCTTAGAATTTCTGACCAATCTTTTAGGCCGGCCATATCTTTATTTCTTAAAAATAGCAGTCATTGCCTTTTTGATTATCCCTTATTCATATTTTATGTATAATAACTTTGTATGGAAAAAATAATCGCTTTAAGCTTTAGACGCTTTAAGAATACTTTTTAAAGATATATTCTTGTTTATGCGCTTAGTGCTTTGGGTTATATTGCCTTTGCTCTTGCCCTTATTCTTGTTGGCGGGCTGTTTTTCTTGTTGTTTATGCTTTTTAACAAACCATTACTTTTGGGGTTATTTTTAGCCAGTGTTTTGCTTATCGCCGCACTTATAGGCTTAGTTTACTTGAGTTCATGGTTTCAACTCGCTCAAGTGCTTTCAGTCGTACAAAATAGCAGTCACAGTCTTGGCGAAGTTTTCAAAAAAACCCGCCCGGTTGTTTTGCCATTTATTATTTTTAGTTTTCTTAATGGTTTGTTTATGTTCGGTCTGCTTTACACGAATATTCTTTTTTTTATTCCGGCTCTCTTGTGGGCTGTCTGGGGCGTTTTTTCTGTATACAGTTTTCTTGACGGCCACCGTTTGGGCTTAATGCCCTTATGGCACAGCCGTAGCAAAATTAACGGCCATTTTCTAAAAGTACTTGGCTATTATGCTATTTTACTGGCCGTATTTTTTATCTTTTTTGGCCTAACAGTTTCTTTAAACGAGAACCTAAAATTCTATAACGGCATTGTCTATTTTTTGATTACTCCGTTTGTCATTAGCTATGGCTACGAAATCTATCAGTCCTTACCAGAGCCAACCTCTGTCAACAAACCTAAGGCTTGGCTTGGCTTGTCAATTATCGGTTGGGTGCTTTTTGGCTTGCTGATCATTTTTACTACTCGTTTTGCCAACAAAAATATTAAACATCTTTTCAACCAGAATTTTTCCAAACAACTGGAAAAAACCCTCAAACAGCAAAAAGAGCTACTGCCAGAAACTCCAGTCCGTGATCGGGGCAATGTTATGTAAAAGAAAATTCCAAGCATAAAAATAAAGCGCTGGCAACAAAACAACCAAAGCCAAGCCAAATTTCTTGGAGGTAAAAAACTTCTCCATCGCTATTAACGCTCCCGGTAACATCGGCAAACTATAACGGCTAATATCCCTGTGCTCCACACTAATAACAGCCAAAAAATAAACGAGCATAAACCAAAACAGCGGCCGAAGTTTTGGCTTCTTGGAAAGATAGAAAATGGCCAGTAAGTAAAAAAAATAAATCAATAGTATCTCTTCTAACCAGCCGGTCTTAACCCAAGTAGCCGCTTGATTAAACACCTGAAACGGAGGGAACAAGAGATGATTATTGGCTCCATAGCGAAAATAAGCAAAAAGGTCACCAGTCTGGAGATAATAAAAGCCGAATAATAAAAGTAAGCTCAAAGGAATAAACAGAAGCCAAAGTGCTTGCCAGGCAATCTTTTTCTCTTTAACTATTTTTTCCAAATAATAAAAAGCAAACCCAAAAAAAATTAAAATACCCGGTGGGCGAGTAAGAGCTACTAATCCCGCCATCAAACTAGAGATAAAGTATCTTTTTCTTAAAAAGAAAAAAAGCGAGACAAGTACCAAAAACATAAAAACACTCTCCGGAGCCGGAACCGAACGAATTACAAAAAAACGCGGCGAAAAAAATAAAAATACCAAAGAAAGCACTAGGGGTTTTTTGGTAAGCTTAAAACTTTTTGCAAAGTAATAAAAAAAACAAGCCAAAGCCGCGCCAAAAAATACTGGCCAAATCAGCATACTTTTTAAATAGCCAATAAAAGGAGAAAGCAGGCTAATTAAAAAAGGGTAAAACGGAAAATGAGCAGTAAAATACCCTGGCGACAATCCCAAGGGGCTTTGTCTTAAAATAAAACTGTTGGGGTTGTACCAAGTTCTGGCAACTATTGCATAAAGAGCTCCGTCCCAATGCTTATAAAGCTCTAACATACTCAAATTTCCTTCTATTTGAAGGTGCCCAATACTAGGCCATTTTGCCAAAAAGGGCAACCACAAAATAAATGTGCTTGTGAAGGCCACCAAACATATAATAAAATAAGGTTTAATGGCTCTTAACATAAAGTCAATTTTAACAAAACTAACATCATTAACAAAACAAAACAAAGGGGTAGTTTTCCTAATTGGCATCTTTATCTTTTTGCGTTTTATTAATTTTCAGTCGCATATTACTTTTTTAGGCGACCAGGGAAGAGACGCCATCATCATGAAGCGTATTTTAACACTTGAGCATTTTCCGGCTATTGGCGCGCCTACTTCTGTTGGGATGGTCTACCTTGGCCCGTTTTTCTATTATTTTATGGCTCCATGGCTGTTTTTATTTAATTTTAGCCCATTAGGGCCAGCTTTTGGTGTGGCCGTTTTCAGTATTGTTTTTGGCTTTTTGGCTTTTTTATTAATTTCAAAGCATTTCCACAAATTAACAGCCATTTTCTTTTTATTTTTCTTGTCTTTTTCGGCTAGTAATATTTCTCTTAGCCGTTTCTCCTGGAATCCCAATCTTCTTCCAATTTTCACATTTTTCACGCTATTTACTTTTTACCAACTTTTGGTAGTTAAACCAACTAAACAAAAACGCACTCAGGTAGTCTTTTACTCTCTTGCTTTTGGTGCTTTTTTTTCTTTTTCGTTCCAACTACATTATTTAGCCGTTTTACTGCTTCCCACCTGTCTTCTTTTTTTTATTTATCAAGCTTACAGAACAAAGCTTTATCAACCTCTTTTTTTCAGATTACTACTGGCCATACTTAGTTTTGTTTTTTTCTCAGTGCCCTTGTTTATTTTTGACCTGAGGCATCAGTTTTTAAATTTAAATAATCTGCTAAAAATGTTCTCCGAAGGATCAGCCGGGTCCACAAACGGCTATTTTTCCAGGCTAACAGAGACATTAATTGGCTTTTGGCAACATACCTGGCAAATAAACTTAAATAGCTTCTTTGCTATTGGTTTGTTTATTGTGTTAATAGTTGTTTTGTTCAGGTTTGGGCAAAAAAGTAAGAACCTTTTCTATTGGCTAAATTTCAGCAACTTGTTGTTTTTTATATTAGGATTTAGCCTATTACAAAGTGGCCGTTTTGCCCATTACTATACCTTGATTTATTACGGCTTTTTTTTAAACCTAGGGTTTTTCTTTAGTTATCGATATCAGAGTTGTAGAATTTGCAAAATAATAGTGCCGGGCCTTTTGTTAATTTATTTTGTTTTAAATTTGAATAATTTTAAAGTTATTTTTACAAAAGGAGGTCATCAAATAAATCATGCTCAAAAAATAAGCCGCTTAATTTCCTCTCAGGTTAGCCAAACACCATATCAGCTTGCCTCTATTCCAGTTACACATACCAACGAACAGTACCGTTATTTTCTGGAGCTTTTCGGCAAGAAGCCGCTAGAGCAAAACTCCCAAGAAAAAGCCAAGCAGTTGTTTATTATCTGTTTCCAACAAAAGTGCGACGTTCTTAATGATCCCCAATGGCCAATTGCTGTTTTTGAAAGTAAAAAAGTTGTTAAAATCTGGAAGCTAGAAAACATTAAAGTTTATAAATTAATACATCAACAAAAATTATGAATTTGTCGTTAATCTTACCTATCTATAATGAGGAAAAAAATCTGCAAAAAGGAGTTTTGGATAAGGTTTTAAATTTTGCCAAAGACAATAAACAAATCAAAGAGGTGCTGGTTGTTAACGATGGTTCAGCTGACAAAAGTCAAACAGTCATTAAAAACCAATATTTAGGTAAATATAAAAAACTAAAACTGCTAAACAAAGAGCACTCCGGCAAAGCATATACGGTTATTGCCGGTATAAAAGCCGCCAAAGGAGACTATGTTTTGTTTTCAGATATTGACTTAGCCACGCCAATTGAAGAAATTAACAACCTACTAAATGAGGTTGGCAAAGGAGCTCAAATTGTAATTGGGTCGCGTTCATCCCGCCGAGCAGGCGCTCCCCTTTTTCGTAAGATAATGGCTTTAGGTATGATTTTTATGCGCTCGTACTTTATCGGTTTAAAAAATATTCAAGACACTCAATGCGGGTTTAAACTTTTCCAAAAAAAAGCCGCCATTAAAATAATTGATAACTTAAGAGTATTCAAACAAGCTAAAAAAATTAAAGGCTCCTCGGTTAGCGCTGGTTTTGACTTAGAGTTTCTTTACGTTGCGCAAAGGCTGGGTTACAATATAAGCGAAGTCCCCGTTGTTTGGCGCCATGTGGAAACCAAAAATGTTAACTTCGTTAAAGACTCACTAGAATCTTTACTGGATATTTTAAAAATCAAATACTATTGCCTAACCAACAAGTATGATTTTTAAAAAATATTTTTGGCTTGGGGTTTTTTTTCTTCTTTTTGGTGGTCTTTTATTTTATAAGCTTAGCTTTTTCCCCACTCCGCTTTTTGATTTGGACGAATCACTTTATGTTCAAAATGGTTTGGAAATGATAAAAAACAAATCTTTTCTGGTGCCTGTTTGGCAAGGTCAAGTTTGGCTTGACAAACCGCCTCTTTCGCCCCTACTTCTGGGAGTAGTGGCCAAATTTAGCCCGTTACCAGTTGAGATTAGTACCAGAATATATACTCTATTATTATCTTTAACCGCCCTTTTTCTAATCTTTCGCTTTTATCAAAAAGCGGCCAAAAGCATAAAAACTGCAATTCTGACAACTGTTATCACGGCCTTTACTCCAATATTTCTGCAACGGGCTCAGGTTGTTAGCCTAGACGTAACCTTGTTAATTGGTTGGTTGGGTTTTTTTCTATTCATAAAAAAGCCTTTTATTTCAACTTTGTTTTTATTTTTAAGCGTCCAAAGCAAATCTCTATTGGGTTTTTATCCACTGGCAGTTTATTTTTCGTTTGTTTTGTTTCAATATCTAACTCAACAAATAAAAAATAAACAATTAATAAAAAGTGTACGCCAAATTTTTTTTCAAGGCTTGGTTTTGTCTTTATGGTATATCGCCGCCCTTATTGTTTATCAAAAACAGTTTTTCCAAGCTCATCTTATCGAAAGCCATTTTCGCCGGGTGAGCGCCTCATTGGAATCACATTTTGGCCAGCGTACTTTTTACCTCGACTTAATAAAAGAACAGTTTGGCCCCTTATTCTATCTGTCTCTGGCTGGTTTTATTTTGAGCCTGTATCGGTTTTATAAAAAAAAACTGTCAGCCAGAACTTTTCTCTGGCAAAACGCACTACTACCATGGTTTCTTTTCCTGAACCTAACCAAAACCAAAATCAGCTGGTATTTATATCCGGTTATTCCCCAATTTGCTTTCTACAGTGCTTCACTGCTAACACTGATTAAACCAAGACTATTAAGATCTTGCTTGTTTGTTTTTGTTTTTTCTTGGTTAATTTATCAAGGTGTTTTTAAACAAAACTTGCTGAAGACCTTTTATTCAAAAGAAGATACTCATATTATAGCCGCCAAAACAGCCAAAATTTCCTGCGACTCATTAGCGGTTTTAGTACCAAACTACACTCGAGAAACATTTTGGACCTTAAAAAAAATGAACCTCACCATTCAAACAACTTCTTGGTGGGGAGAGCATCCCTCAATGGTTTATTATTTTGGCAAGCCCTTGCGTTTTTTTTATTCGGTTAAAAATTGGCAAAAACAAGCTAAAGACTACGATTGTCAAATTATTAATCCAGAGGACTTGAAGTTAGTAAAAAAAAGGGGGCGTTTGCTTAAAAGTTTTGATAATATGCTTTTATATCACTAATGTTTAACATCTTTCAAATTATTGCTTTTTTAAAAAAAGAGATAAAAAAAACCGATCTCTTTCTGATAACTGGACTTTTATTGCTCTTTTTTTTCACTCGCTTGAGTCAGCTAACTAACCTCCCTATTTTCACCGATGAGGCCATTTATATTCATTGGGCGGCTCTGGCTTGGAAAGATGCTTCTTGGCGCTTTGTTTCCTTAACCGATGGCCGGCAACCACTGCAAACTTGGGGTACAATTCCTTTCCTAAAAATCTTTAGCGCCGATCCATTATTTGCTGGCCGCTTGTTTGGTGTTTTCAGCGGCTTATTGGCTTTAGTTGGTTTGTTTTTTTTAGTATATTTTCTTTTCGGTAAAAAAAGCGCCTATTTAGGCTCACTTATCTATATCTTTAACCCATATTACCTTTTCTATGACCGGATGGCTCTAGTAGACTCAGCTGTTAACGCCTTTTTTATTTGGTTTATTTTTTTTGGCCTGTTATTAATAAAGAAGCCTCGTTTAAGTTTGGCGTTGATGTTTGGCATGCTGGCAGGGCTTGGCACTTTGGCCAAAAGCACGGTTAGGCTTTTTTTTCTACCTCTAGTTTTTAGCCCCTTGAGTTTTCTTAACAAAAAGGGGTGGCTCAAAAATAGCCTCAACTATTTTGTCTTGGTGGCTATCGCCGGACTTTTGGCTTTGGGTTTTTATAATGTCCAACGCCTCTCCCCTTTTATGCACTTTATTGAGCAAAAAAATACTACTTTTGTCAAAACAATTCCAGAATTTTTAAGTAATCCCCTTGATCCGCTTATCCATAACTTAACTACTCTCCCCTTTTATTTCAGCTCAGAAAGCGGATATTTATTAACAATATTAGGCTTGTTTGGTTTATACCCACTCTTTCAAAAAAATAAAATACTGGTTTTACAACTAATTGCTTTTTTTTTCATTCCCTTTTTTATTATTGCCGCTTTTGCCAAAGTGGTTTTTCCGCGCTACTTAATATTTTTAACCATTCCTTTTTTACTGGGGCTGGTTTTTTTATTTAAACAAGCCAAATTTAAAAAGACGCTTTTAGCTATTTATTTTGTACCAGCTTTTATTGTTAGCTTAATGGTTATTTTAGCGCCTCAATACTTGCCTTGGCCGGCTATTGACAGGGGCCAATATTTCGAAGGCGCCTCCTCAGGCCACGGGACACTAGAAATTGTTAACTTTTTAAAACAAGAAGAGTTAAAACACCAAAAAATATATGTTTTTACCGAAGGCACTTTTGGGTTACTTCCTTATGCTCTTGACATTTACTTTCCTCACAATCAGCCCAAAATTAAGTTCGAAGCCCGCTGGCCGCTTAAAGACGAAGATATGGCTTATGCACAAGAGTTGTCTGCTAAGTACCCGGTTTATTTTGTTTTTCACGAGCGGCGAGAGTTTCCCGACGAATGGAAAAATAGCTTAAATTTAGTCAAAAAATATCCGCGCTTTGGCAAAAAATCATTTACCTATTTTTTTGCTTATTCTAATTGCCAAAAATAATGAAACAGCGCCTTTTCTTTTTTAGTTTAGCCGCCCTTGTTTTTTTCTATTTTAAAAATGCCTTTGGCATTGGTTTTTTTAAGGACGACTTGTTTTTCCTAAATATCTCCAAAGCTAATTCACTGGTTGATTTTCTAAACTTTTTTAACCCAGTCAAAAGTTTTGGCTATCGGCCAATTCCAATTGAATTATTTTATTATTTAATCAATTCGCTAAAATTAAGCTTTTTGGCTATTCATGTCATTATTTTTGCTGTTTATTTATTAGGAATTATTTTTTTGTATCAAGCGCTAGTTTTGCTGACTAAAAACAAATATTTTAGTCAAATAGTTATTTTTTTGTACTCGATAAGCTTTATTCATATCTTTCAACTTTACGCCGCCTGGAATTTTCAGGAGGTTTGTTTGTTTAGCGGCCTATCTTTCAGTTTTTATTTTTTACTTAAAAAAAAACAGAATATGGCCATTGTTTTTTTTATTTTTTCTCTTTTATCAAAAGAAACCGCTATTTTTTATCCATTATTATTACTAACACTGCAGTTTGCCAAAAAAAATCTTAAGCTTAAATTAAACATCAATCTTAAGCCTAAATTTTTTATTATTATTAGCCTACTATCAGTCGGTTTTATTTTGCTAGTTAAATATGAAATAGGTAAATTTGCGCAAAATCCGCTTTATGCTATTCACCTAGAACCAAGATTAATTCTTAATAATTTAATGTGGTTAGGACTTTGGAGTTTCGGACTGCCAATTTATTTGCCTGATTATATGCCCAGCATTTTTGGCCCGCCATTACCAGATTTTTACAAGGCACTGGCAACCATTAACAGTCGGTTATACTTTTATATCCTCCTTATTTTTTTAGCTGTTTTTTTCTTGTCATTGATTTATTTATTGTGGCAAAAAAAACACCGAAAAGAATTACTTTGGTTGATAATTTTCTGCTTTAGTTTTTTTACCATTTTTAATTTACCGACTTTACCGACCATTCACAAAACAATGATTAGACTAACTATTCCCTTATTATTTATTAGCCTTTTTCAGGCTAAGGTAATATATATTCTTTTTAAAAAGAGAAAAATTGGCAAACTTGTCGCTGTCACCCTCCTTTTGCTTTATGCCTTTTGGAATTATTTTGGCACCATTGTCCACGAGTCTGCCAGCACATATATATTAGAGAGTGCGATATATTTTAAATCAAAGGCTTATTTTGATAAAAACCGCACTAAAATTCTTAAAAATAAATATATCTTTCTTAAAGACTCCAAAAAAATCATCAACCCATGGGGCGGATCAAAAAAACTAAACGATACCTATTGGGGTCAAAATTTTGTGCAATATCAGTTTCCGGAAAAAAAACTAACGATGATTTACAACTTTCAAGAGCCTATTATCCCCAAAAACGCTTTTGTTGTTTCTTCATCCAAATTACTGCCTTACAAAACAGCAAAAAACCAAAACTAACATAAGAAATAACGTTAGCAACACTACGCACATAAGTGTTTTGAAACTTAAAAACCAAATTATGTGTGCCTTTTGGCAAAACAACTCTAATTAACTTAAATCTGTTTTTGTCTGATATTATCACTTGTTGACCATTTAAAAAAGCGCTCCAGCCAGGATAATGATAAGTGTTTAGCTGAAAAATAGCTGGTTTGATAACATTTAGTAAATACTTTTTGTTCCGAAAATGATTAAGTTTGGTTTTGACCAAAGCTTTGCCTTTAATAATCCGGTAGCTTTCCTTAGGCAAGTCTTCCGAATTAATGGCTAGGGTGGTTACTCCCAGTTCGTTTTTTTTAGTGGCAACTCCTTTAGGCACAAACTCAAAAGAAGTTTTACTAATAACCCATTGTCGTTGTTTTAAATTTGTCAGTTTTTTGTCTGTAGTTTCAAATGTCGTTTGCGGCTTAAAAAGCAAAGAATATTTAATAACCAAAACAAAAGCAATGGCAATTAAAAAAATCTGGCCAAGTTTATGCCATAAACGGTTTTTAACAAGGGCTCCCCACCATACAAAAACAGACACCGAAACTATACTTAAATAAAGGCTGGCAAAAGTAAAAAATCGCCAAGGAAACTGTAAATACCACAAATAGTTAATTTTATCCCAAATAAATTGCGAATAAGGCAGAGTCATAAACCAGCTAAAACCAAGCAGGCACAAATTAAAACCAACTAGCATTAGTGTTTTTTTTATTTTGTTGCTAGTTTTTTTAAATAAAAGAAAAGCCCCACCAAGAAAAGACAAAGCCAGAAACAATAAGTAGTATTTGCCGATTTGAAAACTAATCCCGTCTGCTGTCCCAGCAGTAGAACCACCAAAACCCCAAGGAGAATAATAAAATTGTTTTAACTGTACAAAATGCAGGCGATAATTAAACAGTTCTTTGGTTAAAATTTCTTCAACCAAGCTATCTTTCTTTTCAAAAAAAGACGGTAGCCAAAAAAAGGCTGACAAACCCAGTCCCAAAACCAAGCCGAATATTTGGCTTAGAATAACCCTTACTTTTTTTTTGGCAAAAACCCATGCCAACAAAAGATAAGCGCCAATAAAAAAAACAGAGGGAAAAGCAATCAGCGGATGACATAGCAAAAGTAAAGCAAATGATAAGCCTAGCCCTAAAATTTTACCTAAACTTGGTTTATTTATTAAGCTCTGCAAAAAATAAGCAACCAGCGGAAACAAACTATAGCTAAAAAATTCGGCAAAAGCCCCTCTTACATAAACAGTAATAGCGTGATAGAAAGTATAGGTAAAAAAAGTAGCTACCAGCAAGGAAAGCCGTCGCGAAAAAAACAACCTGGCATAAAGATAACTGCTAAAAGCACCCAATACAAACCCAACCCCAAGCATTATTTTAAGAGAACAAACTAAAGAAAACCCCAGCAAAACAAAAACAATAGCCACATAGTAAATAAGTGGCGGGTAGAAATTAAAAAGTGGATAGCCAAAACCAAAACCCAAGTCATCTACCCAACGCGGATACAAATAACCCTGGCTTATTCCTTTATTAAGCAAAAAAAGTCGCACTGGGTGCTGAACGTCGTGCATGTTAAAATAACCCGAATTAAAAAGCGGCAGTATGGCAAGAATCGGAATAAAAATAAGCGCTATAATTATGCCTGCCTTTTTCATAAAATCAATTATATAAAAATGCAAGGCATTAAAAACCAAGGATTGTGGCTGTTAATAATTTTGTTAGTCAGTTTTCTTTTTTTTTATAGTTACCGAAGCTACTATAAACAGCCCTTTGATTATTCTTACGGCAAAGATTTATTCAATAATTCTCAGTGGCGAGTGCCCCAAAGCAGTCGCGGTATTGGCGACGACTTGCTTTATCAGGTTGCTGGCTATGAATTGGTAAGAAAGTTTAATTTCTTTGAAATTAATCCAGAAATGCCCCCTCTGGCTAAGTACATTTATGGCTGGGCTATTTTCTGTTGCGGCAACGCTTATTGGGCAAATGTTCCGCTTCTTTTTTTAACCCTACTTGTTTTTTACTTATTA
>Ga0172371_10005251_pt1 | contig 19287 bp, 14 predicted proteins | sample Lak12m_FD_114543 | JGI IMG/M metagenome (GOLD analysis project Ga0172371, IMG submission 114543) | Freshwater microbial communities from Kabuno Bay, South-Kivu, Congo - kab_022012_12m | ecosystem: Environmental > Aquatic > Freshwater > Lake | place: Democratic Republic of the Congo: South-Kivu...
CCTAATAATCCCGGGTAGGCTGCCAGAATGGCACGGTAACGTGTCATCCAGATAGATGATCGCCCAGGGGTGGATCCATTCCACCCTGGACAGAATGCGGCTTATAGATCGGCCTGGGGTCTGTCATAAAAACATCCTGTTCTTTCGAACAGGATGTTTTTATGTTTATTGACAACCAATTTGTGGCTGGTTTTATTATTTTATGGTTTTAAATAAACTGTGTAATCGTATATCCATTCTCCAGCTGGGTAATCAGCCGAACCATCATTTATGGCACTATCGAAAATGGCTTTAATGCTCAAGTGATTTTCACCACCCTGCCAGTCTGATAATATATTGTAGAAATAACGGCACCTCATCGTGGCGTCTGGATCAAACTCAAACTTAAATAACTGGTCAACCGGGACTTTCTTATCTCCCATGAAGAACTTAAAAGTAATATGTTCCCAGTTTTGATCAAATTTATCAGGTGCTGCACACCAACCATACGCCCATGCCAGATCTTCGGATTTCGACAGGCTCACTGTATATGTAAATGTTCCTGGTACCTCAAAATCGGCAGACTCATAAGACTCGCGGGCTTTGTCCTCAAGAAAACTAACTCCACCAGTAAGGGCGTTTTCTGCCGTGGCGTTTTCAGTTTCCAATTTAGGCAGCGCTGAGGGAGTGATCCCTGCTCCCAATGGCAACAAAACAACCTTTTCTGCATAATTCAAAACCACATCCTCGGTGGATATTGCGTTTTCCAGAGTAACAGGCACCCGTAGATCAGGTTGGACACCCCAGCCCTGCAGGAAAAGACTACCATCTTCAAGGATCATGCGTTCGGTGGGGATTTGCATTGAGAGGCCATCTGGAAGATAGATCTGTCCATCACCCACATCAGCCATGGTTCCACTGGTTGGGTACATTCCAACCACATTCATGCCAGGGACCTGACTGAAACTGTAAGCCTCGTCCTCGCATGCGCTGGCACAATTCGGTCCGACAAGTAAGACCATCTTCTCGAATCGATATTGCTCAACATTCGGAAGGATCCGGCCCGGAATGCCTTTCTTCTCAAACTGTGATGTGGTCTCGCTGTACGAATATCCCAGGGGCATTGGAATTTCCTGATCCGTCAGATATGCTGCCAAGCCGATCGGATTCCCACCACTATTGTCACGCAGATCGATAATGATGCCCGGAACTTCGTTCGCGGTAAAGGCATCCAAGGCGCGCTTGAACAAGCGATTGAGAAGATTCAAGTCATCATAATATGAATTGACTTTTACATATCCAACCCCGGAATCCATGATCTTGAACTCGACAGGTAAAAGTGGATTGGTATCAACACCATAGTAACGTGAGGTGCGGGCAAAGGAATCCCGTTCTGAAACGGTTTTCAGGTTTGCAGTTTGTTCCTGACCTCCCGGGTTCGTAAATGTTACAGAAGCTTCAGTTCCCAATGGAGCACGCAGCAGATAGCGCACTTGCTGATAACGCAGATCCCAGGCTGAGGACATCGGCAATGTCCATGGTACAACTGCATCGATCGCTGAACTGATCGGGGTTCCATCAAACCTGGTTATGACGGCTCCGATCTGCATCCCTGCCAGGTCTGCAGGACCACCATCGAGGATGAAAACAGCAACTACACTGCCATCATCCAATTCCCGCAGCGAAAAGCCATACCCACCAGCTGTATCTTCGGAAAACAGTTCATTATAATAATCTGTGGAACTCAAACCAACATGACCATCTTTGAAGAACCAGGTGAAATCACGCATCGCCAGCCAAAAAGCGTCTCCATCTTTGTCTGCTTCTGCTTTTTCAACCCTCGGTTTTAATTCATCATACATTTTCTGCCAATCTGGTTCAATATCTTTATACCCATTGAAGGCATAATGAGTGCTTACAAATATATATATGGCCTCGAAAGCATCGGTATAAGGCAAGCCTGAGAAATCTTTAACTACAAAATCGGCTGGTTCATACAACATGAGTTCAGGCTCGGACTCTTTAGATAAACCAAAGGGAGACTGATCCAGATCAACTATGCTATACCCAGCAGGGACAATTGTGACAGGATCGTCCTTGGTAAACAATAAACCGTCTTCACCAAACCCTGAAGGGAAGGATTGTTCTGAATCGGGAGCCCAGATCACCAGCTTTCCACCGGTAACTTCGTAATCCTTGGTGCCATCCGTTTTTACCGAAGCCAGATAATTAGGCCATCCGAAAGACCGGTCATCTCCTTCAGCATAAGGACCACCGGAGAAATTGGGGAAGTAGGACGCTGCAAAAATCTGGACACCGGTATTTTCCAATCCATTATTATCAACATCGTTAAATAAACCTTGTGGTTTTTCCGGTAATGAAATATCCCATGTACCAGTCAAATTGGGAATATCCATATTCAGAAACCCAAGGACCTGTGAGTTTATCGGTAATTCCCAATAGTTATCCCGAATAACGAACCCATGCATATCCACCAGGGCAACCGCATTTTCGACAAAGTAGGACTCGAACACAAATCCATTGGTTACCGTGAAGGTTCCTTTCAACATGTAAGGTTCATCTTCGGTTGAGATCACGATTGGAGTTTCAGTCTCCGCGGTTTCAACGGGCTGCAAGACCACGCCAGATTTGGGTCCACATGCGGTCAATATGAAACTACCAATCAATAACACACTGATAAAGATCAATTTATTCTTCATTGGCACTCCTTGACTAATTATTAATTTTGGTTTGGATGGAGATGAATCCTGGATCTCCTTGGGTTACATGATCATCTCCAGCCAAAAAATATTAGGCTATTATACACTTGCAAGGTTGCTTGAGGATGACATTTCTAGTAAGAGATATCAGGTGAAAGTTGTCTATAATCCTATTTTTGATCCCGGAACATCTGTAATTGGGATTAAAATAAAAATCTGAAGTTTTTTAATTCATTGCCGATAAAAGGTGACAACTTGACTGAACCAACCCTTGACCCACAGATCGAAATCGAAATTCGCCAGGCACAACTTGCACGCAGCAACGGAAATGAAGGCCAGGCACGTGTTTGCGCCCGCAGGGCAGCAGGTATAGCCATTAAAAAATATTTCTTGAAAAAGAACTTGCCAATTGACAATAAAAGCGCATATGAGTTATTACTGGCTTATAAAAACAAACCTGATATTCCAGCCAACACCAGGCAAAATGCAATCAATTTGACCATGCGCGTATCAGAGACTTTTCAACTTCCTGTTAATGTGGATCTGATCGACGAGGCACGTTCGCTCTGTGTACAGCTAGAAAATATGTGATCCAGAATTTATCCCCCCACCGATAGCATCCGGGACCCGGATGCTATTTTTTTTACTATCTTTGCTGGTCTTGGGGGTTCAGATCAAACAATTATCAGTTCTCCAACCAAAAATAACATAGTTAGTTGAATAAATAACCATACTTACAACCCCTTTACAAGCTCAATAAACCTATTGACGTCCCTATTCCAGGTTATATAATGATGATTAGATAGTTATTTATTAGTAATATATATGTAGGCAAATAGTAAGGTGATAAGCAATGAACACAAACCAAATTTCAAACAAAACAATCCGAACCTACTTGATCGCAGCCATCATTGCAGTCCTGATTGCATCAATGTTACCTCTGACTGGTTTTGCAGCTTCTTCCTCCAATACAAGCCGGGCTGGATTTGGGTTATCCACGATCCGAAAAATTGACAAATCCGATGCCACTGCCAAGGGCATGGATGGAAACGTGTTCCACTCAAAGATGAGTGTGGTGAGTGTAAATACCGGGGATAAGCAAACATCAGCAACAATCAAGCCTGTACCACTCGCAATTGCAGACCTAATCTATGATGAAGAACCTGTTGTGGAAGTTGTCGCCAATAATGAAGCTACAACTAGCGCTCCCACTTTTCAAAGCCTGGCCAATTTTTCCCAGCAAGTCACCAATGGCAATTCTGGTCAGATCACCGGGTTATATTCTGATAATCTATTCGCTTTGAATGTTGTTCAACAACCCTCAGGTCAGGCTGGTTATGTCTCCACGGCAGGAAATTCCGCCACCCAGTTTGGCATGGCTTCCGGTCTTGGCTTTCTGGCTCACAACTACCTTTCCGGTTCACTCTTCTCATATCTATATGGTGGCGCAACGATCACAGTCGTTTATGGCGATGGCCACACCAAGAACTATAAAGTATCCCAGGTTCGAAAATTCCAGGCACTCACTCCCGATAGCCCTTACTCCAATTTCGTGGATCTGGCTTCCGGCAGCACACTAACTGCTTCGGATCTGTTCTATGCAACCTACGGTGTTGGTGGACAATTGGTCCTGCAGACCTGCATCGCAGCCAATGGTAACAGCTCCTGGGGACGGTTATTCGTCATTGCCACCCCGGCTGGTTGATCTGACGATCAAGTCTTATCCTTCGACATAAAAAGGTGGATGCACCACAATGGTGCATCCACCTTTATTCATCAATAATATTAAGAATTATTGAGTAGCAAGAGGAATCTCTTTTACTGGGAAGGCTACTACGATCAGCCGGTGAGTATTGCTCTCCGGTGGCCAACAGGTAACCAGGGTGACCCTTTCGTCAGTGGTCGGCATGATCCAACTCGCATTCTCGATGCGTTCCTCCATGGATTGATATTTCTCGGGTAACAGCAGGATCGTATTTACTTTATACACATATTTACTATCCCCTGAATATACCTCGATAAGATCACCTTCTTTAAGTTCGACCAGATCCTTAAAAACCTCACCATACGCATTGTGATGACCATTTAGTACAGTATTCCCAACATCTCCCAATAACGCTGTTGTATCATGCCAGCCTGAAGCACGTCTGAATGGCACCCTCCACTGAATAAATACCTGGTCGTTCTGATAGATCTCTTTGTAATGTTCAGGCAAGATAGGTACATCAAGATTGATCGAATCGATCTTTAATCGATCGGGAATCTTGCCTGACGATTGCAGCAGTCCAGTTTCGTTAACAGAAGTATTTGGCTCTCCAGTGGTGAGCGCAGAAGCAGGCGGCAAGGTCGCTTCCACCTGCAATGGTGGTCTGAACGCATTGGGATCGGATCCATCTACGCCTGCATTTACCAATACTTTGACGGTATTATCCTGGACATATTGCAGTATAAAACTTCCCAGCCCAATCACAAGGAGAGCCAAACCAGCCAATATGATCAAGTTCGTTGAGGTAAATATTTTCCTGATCTTTATCATTCTTCCATTGAATTATCTCAAAACCTTGAGGAAGGGGTCCTTTGGTCTGCCAAACCGTCTTAACATACTCGCCATTCCTTCTTTTTAAGATGTTATCTTCATTATATTATAAAGCACCAGGTGTATCTGAGCGATGCTTACACCTGGTGCTTTTCTTATTCTATTATTTTTCTGGATTTTTGGCGTTCAGGTTTTATTCCTCAAGCTTACGACTGACACCGCTCAATACCATGCCAAGTCCAAGGAACGCAATGCTGGCAAAGAAGAGATTCTGTGAACCAAAACTGCCGAAGGATCCGATATCCACACCTGTTACCGGGATCAGGACTGATGACGAATCACAATTCGTGGGAACCGCGACGCTGAATGCAAAGTCACCTGAGTTTATCTTCAAATCGCCTGCATGATATCCGGTATTAATTGTCATGGATTCAAAAGGATCAAGACTGAAGAAACCTGCCAGGTCCGTCCCCTCGATCATCCAGTTTCCGTTTATCTTTATCGGGTTTTTGTTCTCAAATGTGAAGGCCGTGCAAACCCGTTTGACATCAACAGGATCCACGATCGGACCTGAGCATTCTCCTTCTTTATACCCTGGATAGTTGACAAGATCTGCTTCTGCCACGTTGTAATAAGTTATTCCTCCCCAGCATATGGTATAGGTGGATGGGTAAGTGCAGGAGCCGTCGTCCTGGTTCGCCAGTGGGTTGTAATTCTCTGCAGTTTTATCAGTACAACCTGAGACCGTATAGGTGCAGGAACCGTCATCCTGGTTGGCCAGCGGGTTGAAGTTGTTCGCGGTTTGATCCGTGCAGCCGGGGACGGTGTAGGTGCAGGAGCCGTCATCCTGGTTGGCTAGCGGGTTGTAGTTGTTCGCGGTTTGATCCGTGCAGCCGGGGACGGTGTAGGTGCAGGAGCCGTCATCCTGGTTGGCCAGCGGGTTGAAGTTATCCGCAGTCTGATCCATGCAGCCGGGGACAACCGGAGGTTCTCCACAGCTGTAGGTATCTGCATAAGAGCCTGGATTATGAAGGTATACCGTGACTCCACCTACAACAACACTTGCTGATTGGACATCATATGTCCCTGAAGGTTTATAGTCGAAATAGTGCCAGATATTTCCAGTATGCATACCCGGAACGATCGTCCCATAGGTATATATCAGTATTCCTGGTGTGATCCCATCCGGTACATTCAAAAGTACAAAATGGATCTCAACCATACCGTCAAGATCTTCGCTATCGCCTTCATAACAATAGATATGTGAAAGATTGAGTTTATAATCAGGCGCTTGACAAGAACCTGGCAGATTCACAGTGGCACTCGTCGTTCCAGTAGCTCCGTTCGACCATTTTCCCGAAACAGTTAAAGTTATTGTACCGGTCTGAGATCCTGGTAAATACTCAACACCCTGGACTGAAACCGGCACCATTGTATCTACAGCAACACCGACAGAGCGGTTGATCGCCGTGATTTTCATCGGTAAAGTCGTGCCACTCCAATTATTGATCGTCCATGTGACTTGCTGGCGTCCATCAACAGCACAGGTGACATTACCCGAAAGCTCCGGGTGATGGGCGTATGCTGTGGTAGGTGGGATCACGTTCACAAGCATGGCAGCGATCAAAAAGGCTGCTGACAGGCTGTACATAAGCTTTCCCAACTTGCGGATTAGTTTATTGTATTTTTTCATGTTCTTATCCTTTATATATAAATAAAATGAGTTTTTGACGAATAAATTTTTTGATTTTGAGATGATTTTGCTGCAATAATCTCTCTCCTTTCATTTCCACTTTTATGACTTGGCACTTGCAGGCTTGGATACATTCAGCTGGTATCCAACACCCCTGTAATTCATGATCAAGCGCGGACTGGTCGGATCGATTTCCATTTTTTGCCGCAGCGAAAATACGATCGTCTTCAAATGTGAGCGGGTTCTATTATTGTCTTCGCCCCATATTTTCTCTCCCAATTCCTTGTAACTAACCTTCCGTGGCGCAGATTCGGACAGGATCGTTAATAATTTGAATTCACGCGGCAACAATTGCAGCGCTTCACCCCGCATTACCACATCCTGCGTGTCCAGGTCTATTCGCAGTTCTTCGTTCGAAAAGACCTTCACCCGCATGGGTGCCGCCTGTTCAACACGCATCAGGACTCGATTGATGCGGGCGATGATCTCAGGATTGTAAAATGGCTTGGAGATATAATCGTAGATCCCCATCTCCAGGCTGCGCACTGCATTATCTCGATTGCCACTGGCTGATACCACGATCACTGGCGCACGTGTGATCTCGCGCAGGATCTGGTAGATCCCCCAACCATCCACTCCCGGGATCATCAGGTCCAGGAGGATCACATCCGGGTTGATCTCGGCGCATTTCTCTAGCGCCATGTGGCTGTTTGTGGCCCCTGCCACATCAAAACCAGCATGCCGCAGGATCAATTTGAGCATCTCTATGAAATCCACGTCATCATCCACGATCAAGACCCGAGCCCGGGTTTGCCTGGCAATATTATCCAGATCCGCACCTGTTATTTGCTTTATCTCTGTGTCTATGTTTGTGCCGATTAGGTTCTGCCCTGAGTTTTCCATAATTCTCCAGCTAAATTTTATGTTTCTATAAATTGTCAAGATAAAACGCCTTACAATATTGTAATTTACAGAATTGTTAAGTACATAATAGCATGATTTTTCTATTTGTCAACTATCACTTTTTGGTTATTATTTATTATCCAAGAATAACTATATTCTAAGGAGGGCAAACCCTTGTCAGGAAAGTACCAAAAAGTTCATCATTATAGAAAATTTTTCAAGGAATAAACTTTTACCATGAAAAGTTTTATCCATCGAAAATTATATGCAGAATTTTTGATTGTCATTGATATCAATTATCTAAATTTGGATTAGAATATAAATGTCTAAATAATATATTTATAGCCTAATAAGATCTAAATTATCATAATAATATCATTATTTTTATTTTTATCAAGCGCCAATTTAGGTTGTTGATCTTAATAATGAGGTACTATCATGCCTTCAGACCCTCAATTCATCCTTGTTTACGGTACCGATTGGTGCCCGGACTGTATACGATTGCTCAGGTATCTTGAAGCGAATAAAATTGAATACCAATGGCTAAATATCAATAAAGATGCCAGTGCCTGTGAGATCGTTGAAGGGATAAATCACGGGAATCAAAGCGTACCCACCATCATCTGGCCGGATGGTTCCTACCTTGTTGAACCTTCAATAAAGCAATTGAAAGATAAGCTGGAATTGTCCAACAATAAAACTTAAGGGGGACAAATCTAGTAATTAACAGGTTATAAGGGATTTGATAATTTAAGATCTTTCTGGCTGGATTGTTTTTCCCCCATATGATAATCATTCCTACGAAGCATGGGAGGATTTCTTTCCGGTGACTAGCAAGTTCACCAATGCACGAGCGAGCATCGTAACAACTACGACCCCCGCCAAAACACCTGTCACCAAAATCACTATGAATTGCATATTATTAAACTGGCCTACCCAGGCAGGCTTACCGGTGATCTGGATCCTTTGGCGCAGAGTATTCACGAACTCTGGCCGCGGTGCGACCGGTTTCAATAATCCATTCAATCGAGTCTCCAATGAACCAAATTGATCTTTGGATGTTTTGAATAGTTGTTCTTTAAAACCCATCTCCTGTTTCTCCTGCGATGTTATCCGCCAATTTATTCATTATTTGAGATTATAAATCTCGACACAAAGTCATTCTTCTAACAGATCATCGCCTATCTCATCCCGCAATGCCAGCAAGGTGCGATGGTAAAGACTCTTTACGGCTCCTTCACTTCTGCCCATGATCTGACCAATCTCTGCATTGGACATATGTTCAATAAATTTAAGGATCAGTAAATTTTGGCGGTCAGGTGTTAAACTATGGATCAATTTTAATAAATTTTCACGTTCTTCCGTATAAACCATCGTTTGTTCGGGAGCATCGCCCTTGTACTTGATGGTGGGAACTTCGGTTAACGGAATTTCCTGCTTTCGGCTTCGATCACGATGCCAATTGGCTACGAGATTATGAGCGATCCGGTATAACCAGGCTGAAAATGGAACTCCTCGATCCCGGTAATTATGAATATGATGGAGCGCCCTGTAAAAAACTCTTGCGGTAATGTCCTCCGCATCGTGAACATTTCCGGTCCGGTAATAGACGTAGTTAAAGATCCGTTCAACATAGCGCTCGTAGAGAATTCCAAAGGAATCCCTGTCACCTTGGGAAGCTTGCGCTAAAATTTCAGACTCATCCAGTTCCAGCATCAATTCACCTTACTGGCAGAGTTCAAATATAGAAACCCCGACCAATTTGATTAGTTTCAATAATTTAAAGAATGCCTAAATTTCGGGATGACAAATTTATTTATGAGACCATATTTTGCAGTATAACATGGTTGCAATATTCGTTGAATAATTCTTTTTTTGAAATCGAACTGGAATTTTACAGAACCTAAATTCTTGAACGGTTCATTTCGGGAAACTGGGATCAAACCTACCAATAAGATCATGTTTAATTTGAGAGAATATCCTTACTTTCACTCATGCCCTATCAGGTCATGCTGGACTTCACCCCGCCTATATCACAATGGACTTCGCCCATGTGGAAAAGTCGTCTTACAAAGATGCCTTATAATTGTCTTAGATTGACTCGTTTAAATAAAGCTGGATTTGATAAATACAAGTATAATAAAATAACTGGGGATGCCAGGCTTCGACGGAGGAGGCTGGTCCCGGAATGCGAGTCGAGAGGTGCCGATCTCGATAAACCAGCACAAAAACTTAAGTGCCAATCGCACTTCCTACGCTGCTATGCCCCTCGCTGCATAAGCGATGACATATCAGCCGGTCTCACTTGAGGCCGCGTCCGCCACTCCCGAACTCCACCCGGTGAGCGGATCGGGCGACACAAAGGTGGAGTGCCGCACCGGATGTCGCTAAAGGTGCGAAAGAGGGCTTTCGGGTCCAAGCGGCTGGTTGAGGGCAATTCTTGCCAGATGGGATACCTTCAATGAGACTGATCATCCGGCTACACTCGTAGATTTCCGAGGGTCGAGTCTTTCGGACGCGGGTTCGATTCCCGCCATCTCCACCATTTTGTGCCGAAAAGTCTGAACAGATTTTTTGGCACATGTTTTTAATTTTTCGAGTGATATGAGGTACAATCTTGAAAAATTTTGATGGGACCTATTATGATATCCAAGAGATCTTTTTCAATTTTTTCCATCCTGATATCGATCTTGATCCTAAGCGCTTGTTCACCTGTTATCACGACTCCTGAACCGCTGACAAGGACACCAATCGCAACTCCTATACGGTCAGACTCAACAATTACTCTGATATCTCCTACAGTAGCAGCAAGCCCAAATTCGACCCAAGCCCCATCGCTTACTCCCACACAAATCGTGGCTGCCGAACGGATCCCGATCATCGAGTACCACAATCCGACATTTGTTCTCAGCCCCGAAGTTATGATGACTCCCGAGTGGTTTGATAACCAATTGCGCTGGTTGTACGAAAATGGCTACACATCCCTGAATGCCGTGCAGTTGGTCGATTTTTTAAATGGGGGTACCTTCCCTCAAAAATCTGTAGTAATCTCCTTTGATATCGGCGTTGATCGCCATAGTGAATACGCTCAAATTGTTATCCCTTCCCTGAGAAAATATGGATTAAATGCAATCGTCTTCCTGGTTGCGAACACCAACCTGATCGGGGATGAATGTAATGTAGGCGAAACTTTTTGTTGGTCTGAATTGAAGTCCTGGGCTGAGGAAGGTCTCATCTCCGTCGAATCACACGGAATCTGGCACATGGATTACACAACGATCGATGTGGCCACTCAAAGATCAGATGCTGGTTTATCAAAAAGTGTGATCGAAGAAAAAATTGGTCAGCCTGTTTTAGGATTTGCGTATCCCTATGATTCTTACAACAACCAAACCTTCGATCTATTGAAATCATTGGGATATCAATTCGCTGTCGCAGGTTTTTCACGCAGTGATCGCAGTGCATTGCGCGGAGAATACGAACGGTATTCATTACCACGTGTCTACCCATATTCAAATCCGGATATTTACCCCACCTTGAGCACTGCAAACGGCATGACATTTGAGGAGATGATCGAGGATCGCACAAGTCTGACCGATCTACCAGCCTTGACTCCCACACAGCAAGCGTTCAACCTTCCAACAGACGTCTCATTAAATGAATCTACAGCCACTCCCAGCACCATTGGAGTCAATTCAGCGGCGGATTACATTTCCTTGTGCAATATCATTGATAAAACAGCAGATCAGGTTTTACGAGTTTATCAACTGAACCACATTGTATTTAATCTGGATCCTAGCCCTGATACTCAAGCTCTTCTTCCTGCTCCAATTAAACTTATCCCTTCCTGCAATATACGCCCCACCAATAATCCCCGCGCCGTTGTAATCCACGGGACACGTGGTCCATTAACAGGTGCGATCACAACCTTTCAAAAGTTGAACAATACCAGTGCCCATTACATAATTGACCGGGATGGTACTGTCATTCAACTAGTCCCAGAAAACCTGGGGGCTTATCATGTCACGTGCTATGGGGCACGTTCAATTTGCCTGCCTTCCTGTCCGATCTGTGATGATCAGAATGGGAATTTAGTTGAGCCAGCCACTCAATCCATCGGGATCGAACTTGTGAATGCCGGAACGGTAACCAACCCGGATACATTTGATGGTCCTTTATATGAAGATTTCACTTTAGCCTTCGGCTATCGATATTGGGATGATTATCCGGAAGCGCAAATCAAATCCCTGATCCTATTGGTCAATGATATCCGTGAACGATGGAAGATCCCTATTGACATGGTGATGGGACATTATCGAATCAACACCAATACTGATCCCGGACCAGCTCTTAATTTATTCTGGGATCGGTATGGGAATCCTCCCCGATCTGCGATCTTCCCGCCACACTGATTTTCTATTTTAGTCATCGTTTCCATAATTTAAGTTGTTTGATAATAAATAACAAGAAAATCATTAAATTGTTTTTAGATGAGTGTTCCCAATCCAAAATTCTTACCAGCCTCATAATCCTCACTAAAGGCATGCGGGATGATGCCAGGCTTGATGCATGCGGGACTTTGCCCCGATCAGACGGGAGAAATAAGTGAATTTTTCCCCCATCTTAATGAAATCCCTGCCGCCTCCATTCTGGCGGATTGCTTTTATTTCCTATTTATTCTAAAATTCAAACATTGTCGATCTATTTTTAATGTAAGGAGGATATGTGTCAAAAGAGAAATGGAATTCCACCAGGATTCGTTTGATCATTCTGAGCATTATGGCATCCATTACAATTTTTATACTTGCACTAGATTTTTATTTTTTATTTTCAAAGATTTTAAACGGATCATCATCCTCCACAAATGTTGAAATCACGGCAACTTCAGTTATTAAGGAAACATCAACTGAATTTTCAACTGCTTTCCTTCAAATAACTCAATCTACACCTACAAAACGATCAACTCATGCACTTCTCCAAACAGTTACCGAAACCAATAATTCCATAAATCTGACTCCTACATTAAATCAAATATCCACATCCATGCCAACGATAACTCCTCCTCCCCAATATTTTACAAATGAATGGGACAACAATACCAGCAATTGGAAATGGTTCTCAACCAGCGGGAACGATAATCTTTGGGATGTTTACAACGAAGCTGGGGTACTTGTATTTTCGTTGTTGGGAAAAGACACAAATGCTTATTTTATTTATACGCCCTGGGAATATAAAAAAGTTACGATAAGTACAAAAATTGAAGTTCGCAGTAAAACTAAAAGCTCAACTGTCATCATTTGTAATTATTCGGAAGTGAATGGCTGGTATGAGTTTGATATCGGCTCAGACGGGTTATGGGAAGTAAGATTGCACGATACGCTCGGCAAGACAGGTTATCTATCCCTGGTCAGCGGTGGTTCGGTTGCAATCCAAACCGGTGAAGGATTAAACGAGTATTCTGCAACTTGCATCGGAAATCACCTGAACCTTTCCATTAATGGAACAGAGGTCCTCGATTTTACCGACATAATAAAGAAATATGAAGGGGGCAAGATCGGTCTTGGGATCCTTTCCTATTCCCAGGTACCGATCCTGGTTGAATCAGCCTGGGTAAAAATCATTCAACCATAAAAATTTTCCTCTTAATTTTCCACTCTAAATCAGTCTTCTATAAAAAACCTACGGTTTGTTAACGTTATTCTTGCATGTTGAGGTTATCCTATACGGTATGTAAATACATGCGATAATAAGCGCATCAGAAAACTAAAGCTTAGGAGTAACTATTATGGGAAAAATCATTGGAATCGATTTGGGGACCACAAACAGTGTTGTGGCAGTCATGGAAGGTGGCCAATCCACCGTTATCACCACTGCCGAAGGCGGGAGACTCTGTCCATCCGTGGTCGCCTTCAATAAAAATGGCGAGCGCATGGTCGGTCAGACCGCGAAGCGCCAGGGTGTGATCAATTCAGAAAATACAGTCTATTCCATAAAGCGATTCATGGGACGTCGATTTGATGAAGTAGCGAGCGAACGAAAAATGGTCCCGTATGAGGTCATCGCAGGTCCTTCAGAAGAAGCCCGTGTGAAGATCCCTGCAAATAACCGTGAATACAGCCCACAGGAAATCTCTGCCATGATCCTAGCAAAATTGAAATCCGATGCTGAAGCTTACCTGGGTCAAAGTGTTACCCAGGCAGTCATCACTGTTCCGGCTTATTTCAACGACAGTCAGCGCCAGGCGACAAAAGATGCCGGACGTATAGCCGGGTTGGAAGTCATGCGGATCATCAACGAGCCAACTGCCTCAGCCCTGGCATATGGCCTGGACAAGAAAAAGAATGAAACCATCCTGGTCTTTGACCTGGGTGGAGGTACCTTTGATGTCTCCATACTGGATGTTGGTGACGGTGTCATTGAAGTAAAATCCACCAACGGAGATACCCATCTAGGTGGCGATGATTGGGACCAAAAGATCGTCAACTGGGCTGCGGATGAATTCAAAAAAGAACAGGGCATCGACCTTCGCCAGGATCGCCAAGCGCTTCAACGCCTGCGTGAAACTGCAGAGAAAGCCAAGATCGAACTTTCGACCGTTTTGGAAACCGAGATCAACCTTCCATATATTACCGCCGATGCCAGCGGACCCAAGCACCTGCAACTAAAACTTTCTCGCGCCAAATTTGAGCAGATGACGGAAGACCTGCTGAATCGCTGCCGTAAACCATTTGAAGCTGCACTAAAAGACGCGGGGTTGAAAGCCAATGAATTGAACGAGGTTGTTCTGGTGGGAGGTTCTTCCCGAATGCCTATGGTACAGAATCTGGTACTTTCATTGACCGGGAAAGAACCTAATAAAGGTGTAAATCCGGATGAAGTCGTAGCCATCGGGGCAGCCATCCAGGCCGGTGTATTGGGTGGAGAAGTAAAAGATATTCTTCTCCTGGACGTAACACCGCTCTCATTGGGTGTTGAAACCCTTGGGAGTGTTATGACAACCATGATCGAGCGCAACACGACCATTCCAGTCAGAAAAACCGAGACCTACTCAACCGCGGCTGACAATCAAACTGCAGTGGATATTCATATCCTGCAGGGAGAACGACCCATGGCTTCTGACAATATGTCGTTGGGACGCTTCCGCCTGGATGGAATTCCACCTGCGCCACGGGGTATTCCTCAAGTTGAGGTTACTTTTGACATTGACGCCAATGGGATCCTGAATGTGACCGCCAAAGATAAGGCCAGTGGCAAGGAACAAAAGATCACTGTGACCGCTTCCACCAACCTGAACAAGCAGGATATTGAAAAAATGGTGCAGGAATCCAAACAACATGAAGCGGAAGACAAGAAACGCCGTGAAGCTATTGATGCCCGCAATACTGCTGACAATCTGGTTTATCAAACAGAGAAGGCTCTGCGAGAGTTGGGAGATAAAGTACCTGCTTCCGAACGATCCAACATTGAGACCAAGATCTCCGAGCTTAAGCAAGTCATGCAATCGGATGATGTGGATAAGATAAAGAAGCTCAATGATGAACTGCAGAATGCTTTCCACGCTCTAAGCCAGCAACTGTATTCACAGGAACAATCTCAACCCGGATCAGGTCCGCAAACTTCAAGTCCGGGCACCCCTCCGACCGAGGATACTGATGGCGATGTCATCGACGGCGAAGTCCGCGACGCATAAGAAAATTTAATATGATTTTTCGAGTAAGGGCACAAGTTTTTGTGCCCTTACTTTGTTTTACAGCCAAACATCATGGAAGTATAATCATTTCATGAGAAAAATATCCAAGAATAAATTTATCATCCTGGGATTTTTGGTTGTCCTGATATTGGGGATCGGATCTTACTGGCTACCCCCGGTCCATTCACGCCTCGCCTGGCGGTTGGATGATCTTGTAACCCGCATCAAATTTAGAATTCATCCTCCTGACCAGACCGTGTTTTTACCTAGTCCAAATTCACAGATCGATACGGTGGTTGCGCAAACCCTCACAGCCATTTTTACGCCAACTCCTCCAGGAGCCACTTCCACTCCATCAGGTCCAACACTTACACCTACCCAAACAGCTACCCCTTTACCAAGTTCAGTATTTCTGCCCAATGTAATTTATGTTGATCAACGGGATCGTTGGAATTATTGCGGTCCCGCCAATCTGACCATGGCGCTAAAATACTGGGGTTGGGGTGGAAACCGGGATGATATTGCCAGGGTAGTAAAACCAGGTATCCAGGATATGACCCTGGACTTCATCCAGCAGGGAAAATCCGATAAGAATGTCATGCCCTACGAATTGACGGACTATGTGCAGGACTTTACTGAATTCAATGTAGTCCTGCGATATGGCGGGAATGTTGAATTGCTGAAAAGATTGGTGGCTGCAGGTTTTCCCGTTGTAGTTGAAAAAGGCTATTATGAAGCTGATTACACTGGTAAAGTGGGTTGGTTGGGACATTATCAATTTGTCACCGGTTATGAAGACGGGATCCAGGCAGTCGTAGTTCAAGACACATGGAACGATGGACCCAATTTCCGTATCCTTTATGATGAATTTACAAACGGCTGGCGGTCATTTGATTACATTTTCTTTATTATCTATCCGCCTGATCGTGAAAACGAGGTCATGCAATTGCTGGGTCGCTGGGCAGACCCAAACTGGAGTTATCAGCATGCACTCGACATGGCTGATACTGACATTCAAAATATGTCAGGTATTGACCTTTATTTTTCCTGGTTCAATAAAGGTACCAGCCTCGTGAAATTGGGACAATATAGCCTGGCAGCTCAGGCCTATGATCAGGCATTCAACCTTTATGCCAGCCTTGGAACAGACAACCAACAGCGTCCATATCGCATGATGTGGTATCAAACCGGCCCATATATGGCCTATTATTATTCCGGCCGTTATGGCGATGTGATCAACCTAGCAGATATCACACTAGAGACTATTTCTCCTCCGACCTTGGAAGAAAGTTATTATTGGCGTGGTTTGTCTGAGTATGCCCTTGGTCAGACCAGTGCTGCTATAGATGACCTGCGCGAATCCATTCGATTGAACATTAATTTTACAGCTGGTCAATTAAAGCTAAAAGAATGGGGAGTTCAACCTTTTCAAATAATGACCTTGCGCATCCTGCATTTTGCTGACGCCCATATTGATATGGCAAACCATGGCCGCCATGACCCGAAAACTGGGCTGCCATTGCGCGTTCTGGATTTTCTAAAGTCGCTGGATATTATCATCGAGACAGCCATTTCCGAAAAGGTGGATATGGTCATCTTCGCTGGAGATGCTTATAAGGACCGAACTCCATCACCCACTTTTCAACGCGAGTGGGGAAAACGGATCATCAGGTTGTCCAAAGCAGGCATCACCACCCTCCTTCTTGTTGGAAATCACGATATTTCACCTTCCCTAGGCAAGGCGCATGCCATACAGGAATTTGACACACTGGAAGTGCCATACATCCACGTGATTGCCAAACCCTTTTTTCTAACCTCTGAACAACTTGGGATTCCATTACAAGTGATCGCCCTGCCCTGGGTTTCCCGCTCGGAATTCCTGGCAACATGGGACTTGAGTGGAGATGCAGCCATGAATGCCCACATCAACATGGAAGAACGCCTGACCGAACGTGTGAAAGAATGGATCGTCCAAGCTGACCCAGATCTACCCATCATTCTGACAGCCCATGCCTCCGTACAAGGCGCTAAATATGGCGCTGAAAGATCCGTTATGCTTGGCTCGGATCTGGTACTTTCAGGCTCACTTGTAAAAGACCCAAGCCTTGATTATGTTGCCCTTGGTCATATTCACAAAGCGCAGGATCTTAATGAAGGATTCCATCCGCCAGTCATATACCCGGGATCCATAGAGAGGGTTGATTTTGGTGAAGTTCAGGATGAAAAGTTCTTTGTGATTGCAGAAGTGGAACGCGGAAAAACAACGGTCAACTGGCGAAAGCTTGACCAGATCCGTACTTTTATCGATTGTTCAGTTGAACTAAATTCCGGGGAAAATGTGACGTCCACTTTGGAAAATGCCTTACCCGAGAAGCCAAAGATCAAGGATGCCTATTTGCGATTGACAATTACATATCCTCGCGAGTGGGAAAGCCTGATCGATGACCAGACACTGCGCAATTATGCTGCGGAGGCTTTTGAATTCCACATCATTCGCCGCCCTCAAATAGAAGCCCGCATCCGGTTGCCAGAAAATCAGACCATCAGCACATTCACCCCGCTTGAACTCCTGGAATTTTACTGGAAAACAGGTCATATCGATGAAAATGAGCAGGAAATTCTCAATAACCTGGCAAAAGAAATACTTACCAATAATCCAGACGCCAGCCCGGAGTAGATATTATGCGCTGGATATATCTTTCTCCGCATCTCGATGATGCGATCCTATCATGTGGTGGATTGATATTTGAACAAACCACAATGAAAATACAAGTGGAGATCTGGACAATCTGCGCTGGTGATCCTCCATACGGGGAGCTATCTTCATTTGCTGTTTCTCAACACACAAAATGGGGCACCGTCCTGGATCCATACGAAGTGCGGAGAAGGGAGGATATTGAAGCTTGCCAGATGGTTGGCGCCAGATACCGACATTTTCCATTTATGGATTGTATCTACCGTCAATCAACGGATGGACAGTGGCTTTATCCCAGTGAAGAATCCATCTTTGGAGAGTTAACACTGGATGATGCCGTAAATATATATACCTTGCGAACATTCCTTTTATCCATTCTCAAATCAGACGATCATCTTGTAGTCCCTTTAACAGTGGGGAATCACGTTGATCACCAACTGGTACGAATTGCAGCAGAAGAACTTGACCGCCCTTTGCTCTATTATGCTGATGCTCCTTATGCGATAACTGATCCGGAAAAAAAATCAGATATAACCAGGAATTTCATGCCTCTGGTGTATCAATTCTCAAAACAATCCCTGGCATCCTGGAAGAAAGCCTGCCAAGCCTACAATTCACAGATCAAAGTTCTTTTTGAGAGTAAGGAAAAGATGTTTTCAATGTTGGATCATTATTACCATGCAGATGAGGGGCTGCGCCTCTGGGGATCCGATCAGAGATCGAACCTTTTAAGTTAAGAATTATTAGGCGAGCGAATTTCCACCACTCTTGATCGTGCTAAAATTAGTTAACAGGCACAGTGATATATAAGGCGGGATTGGAGGTTTTGGAATGGAGTAATAATTTCAACATGCAATACTTAGTTCTCGGTTATTACACGGGGGATAGGAAAAAAGGTTTTTTTTAATTAAACTTTGAGTTTGTCTAGACCCTAGAATAAGCATGTTAGAGGGTGTTTAGAAAAGGTTAGTTTCAAGACAAAGAACCTGAATTCAAGGTTTGGGTGAAGGAAAATGCTCAGAAATACACCATGAAATTTGAATAAAGGGTAAAAAGGGCATGATTTTGACC